>Ga0210402_10000468_pt1 | contig 45235 bp, 41 predicted proteins | sample IncBWC7MmetaG_FD_161055 | JGI IMG/M metagenome (GOLD analysis project Ga0210402, IMG submission 161055) | Forest soil microbial communities from Barre Woods Harvard Forest LTER site, Petersham, Massachusetts, United States - Inc-BW-C-7-M | ecosystem: Environmental > Terrestrial > Soil >...
CACCCACTTAGCTCACGACCAAGCCGGAAAAGTTATTTCGGCCTCGGTGCGGGATGAAATCTCCGAAGAGAAATTCGTTGTGACCGCGAAGAAGTTCGTGAACGCCACGGGAACGGGCGCGGACAAAGTTCGCGCGCTCGCGAATTCGATGCTGGCCAGCCGGATGCGCCCCAGCAAAGGCGTGCACCTGCTCTTCTCAACGGAAACATTCCCAGGCGGCGATGCGCTGCTCGTCCCACACACCGAAGACGGGCGAGTGATTTTCGCGGTTCCCTGGCAGGAACGTTTGCTGGTGGGAACCACAGACGACGAGGTAACTTCGGCAACCCGAATGGTCGTGCAACGGAATGAAGCAGAGTACTTACTGCGGCAGCTGAATCCATACCTGCAAACGCCGCTGCGGCTGGAGCAGGTCTTGAGCGGAATGGCCGGCCTGCGCCCATTGGTGGCCGCGCACGGCCACGCACAAACCAGCAAGTTAATCCGCGATCATGAAGTGGAACTCGACAGCATCACCGGTTTGATCAGTATTCTGGGCGGCAAGTGGACGACGCATCGATTAATGGCTGAAGACACCATTAACGCGGTGCAGCGCGAAATGGGAGTGCCGGTAGGCCCTTGCAAGACCAAGCAGCATCCATTGGCAGGAGCCGCGGGTTTTGACCAGCAATTTTCAAAACGCATCGAGACAGAGTATTCTCTTGCGGCTGATACGGCACGGCATCTTGCTGGAAAATTCGGATCCGGCGCGCTGAAAATTCTGGAACTGCTAAGCGAGAGTCCTTCGTGGAAAGATCGCATCGCTGCCGGATCGCCGGCAATTCAGGCTGAACTCGTGTTCTGTATTCGGCATGAGATGGCGGAAACGATCGAGGATCTGCTGGCCCGCCGCACCGGCACGCAGCTGCGGGGTTGGCGACAGGCGCTGGAAGCGGCGCCAGTGGCCGGCGCGTTGCTGGCAAAAGAAAAGAATTGGGATTCGGCAAAAACCCAAGCGGCCGTATCCGAATACTCGGGAAAAATCCGTGGATTCTTGAAAGAGCTTGCACTCAGCGAGGGCTAGACACGTGAAGCGATATATCGGGGCGATTGATCAGGGAACCACCAGCACGCGGTTCATGGTGTTCGACGCAGATGGCAGCATTGTAAGCGTCGCGCAAAAAGAACATCGCCAAATCTATCCAAAGCCCGGCTGGGTGGAGCATGATCCCGAGGAAATCATCGCGAGCACGATTGAAGTCACGGGAGAGGCACTGAAGCGCAGCGGAATTTCCGCGGGTGATCTGGCAGCGGTGGGAATTACAAATCAGCGGGAAACAACCGTAATTTGGGAAAAGAAAACGGGAAAGGCGATTGCCAATGCTATCGTCTGGCAGGATACACGCGTAGCGGATGAGGTCGCGCGTTACGCAACAAACGGCGGGCAGAATAGATTCCGCGAGCAAACCGGGTTGCCATTGAGCACGTATTTCAGCAGCTTGAAGGTCCGCTGGCTCCTGGAGTACGTCGCTGGAGCAAAGCAGAAAGCTGCGGACGGTGAACTTCTTTTTGGAACGGTCGACGCGTTCGTCGTCTGGCACTTGACGGGCGGCCCAAACGGCGGCGTGCATGTTACCGACGTCACCAACGCGAGCCGCACGCAATTCTTGAATCTCAAGACGCTGCAGTGGGATGCCAAACTGCTGGAAGCGTTCGAAATTCCTGCCAGCTTGCTTCCCACAGTGAGGTCTAGCAGTGAAGTCTATGGCGAGGCGGTAATTCCCGCGCTCAAAGGGGTTCCGATCGCCGGAATTCTTGGCGACCAACAAGCCGCGCTCGCTGGACAAGCATGTTTTGATCCAGGTGAAGTGAAGAATACTTATGGCACTGGATGCTTTTTGTTGATGAATACCGGTGAGCGCATCGTTCCATCGACATTCGGACTTCTGACGACGGTGGCCTACAAATTCGGAAAGCAGCCAGCACACTATGCGCTCGAAGGCAGCGTGGCCATCACCGGCGCGCTAGTGCAGTGGCTGCGGGACAATCTGGGCATGATTCAAAAGAGCAGCGATGTGGAGACGCTCGCCCGGACAGTTGACGACAATGGCGGAGTCTATTTTGTGCCTGCGTTCAGCGGGCTTTATGCACCGTACTGGAAAGATTCGGCGCGCGGCGTCGTCGCGGGGCTTACCCGTTACGCGAACAAGGGCCATCTGGCGAGGGCCGTGCTCGAGGCTACGGCTTACCAAACCCGGGACGTCGTGGAAGCGATGGAAAAAGATGCGGGTATAGAGCTGAAAGGCGTGCGCGTGGACGGCGGAATGGTTATTAATGAATTGCTGATGCAATTCCAGGCGGATATCTTGAATCGCGAAGTGGTTCGGCCGGTGGTGCAAGAGACTACCGCGCTTGGAGCCGCGTACGCTGCGGGCCTTGCGGTCGGCTTTTATTCCGGGGTTGATGAGTTGCGCGCCAAGTGGAAGTCCGATCGTGTGTGGAAGCCGAATATGCCGCAGGAGGAGCGGGACCGGTTGTATCGTGGCTGGAAGAAAGCTGTGACGCGGTCGTTCGATTGGACGGAAAACTGAAACGGAGAGAATGGAATGAATTCAGCCTGGCTCGGGGAGTTCTTCGGCACCATGATTCTGATTCTGCTCGGCGATGGCGTCGTGGCGGGTGTGCTGCTGAAAAAGTCAAAGGCCGAAGGCAGCGGCTGGATGGTGATCACTGCGGGCTGGGCATTTGCGGTGATGGCCGGCGTATTCGTTGCAATCGCATGTGGCAGCAGCGATGCACATCTAAACCCTGCCGTGACTCTTGGCATGGCGGTGCGCGCCGGGAGTTTCGCGAAGTTTCTGCCTTATTTAGTTGCGCAGATGCTTGGCGCAATGGTGGGTGCGGCGCTGGTTTGGTTGCAATATCTTCCGCATTGGAAGGAAACTACTGACCAGGGAGCAAAGTTGGCGTGCTTCTGTACGGGCCCGGCGATCCGCAGTGCTCTGCCAAATCTAGTGAGTGAAATCATCGCTACGTTCGTTTTGGTATTTGTGGTCGGCGCAATCTTTTCGAAAGCAGTCGCTGCGGGAGGGTTGGCCAGTGGACTTGGACCGTACTTGGTGGGAAGTTTGGTTTGGGGCGTGGGACTTTCTCTCGGCGGAACGACCGGCTACGCGATTAATCCGGCCCGTGATTTTGGCCCTCGGCTGACCCACGCGATCCTTCCGATTGCCGGCAAAGGCGGCTCCGACTGGGGCTATGCGCCAATTCCGATTATGGGACCATTGATGGGCGGCGCGCTTGCGGGTGTTGCAATGCGCATACTGGGAATTTGACGCTACACAAAAGGAGAAATCTTTTCGTGGGTGCGACTCGAGCATTGCTTTTGGCAGCTTCACAAAACCGTTTTCTGCGCGAACGTGCAAGCCGCTACGCTTTCGTGAAGAGAAGCGTCTCCCGATTTATGCCTGGCGAGACGCTTGAAGATGCCATCGCCGCGGCACGCAAACTGAAAGAACAACATATCTCGACGGTGTTAACCCACTTGGGCGAAAACATATCGGACGCGCAGGAAGCGAAAAAAGTAACGGCCCACTACCTGCAAGTTTTTGAAAAACTCCGTACCGAGAATCTGGAAACCGAGATCTCCGTGAAACTGACGCAATTGGGGCTCGATCTCTCACCTCAGCTTTGCGAACAAAATGTTCGACGATTGCTCGAGGCCGAGGATCCCGCAAAGACGCTGTGGATCGACATGGAAGCGAGCAGCTACGTGGACGCGACACTGGCAGTCTACCGGCAGCTGCTTTCGACGCACGCCAATATCGGAATCTGCCTGCAAGCTTATCTGCATCGAACGGCAGCAGATGTGCAAATTTTGATGGCGATGAAACCTTCGATACGCCTGGTAAAGGGCGCATACGCCGAACCCGCAAGCGTCGCGATACAAAGCAAGAACGTGGTTGATGCCAACTATTTTGCGCTCGCACAGAAGTTGCTTCGCGCTCAGGTTACCGGCGAGGTGCGAAGGGCTGCATTCGCCACGCATGACGCCGAGCTGATCGACAAAATTACTGATTTTGCAGCGGCAGAAAATATCGCCAAGAATCAAGTCGAAGTGCAAATGCTCTACGGAATCCAGAGGGCCGAGCAAATCCGACTTGCGAATGGTGGTTGGCGTTCGGGAGTGTTGGTGGCTTACGGAGACTACTGGTATCCGTGGTTTATGCGCCGGCTTGCGGAGCGGCCGGCGAATCTGTGGTTTGTGGTTCGGAATCTAGCTGGTAACTGAAAATTAGCGAAGAACGATACCTCGGGGACATTCCCGATCCTTGCAGCTTCCTGGTGGGTCGCGTAACGCTCGGACTGGTTTGAAGCGCGTCCTGGCCTAGCGGGCGCTCGCTGGTTCAATTCTAGACGTTCACAACGTTCACTAAGTTCACATTCCGCAGTGAGTCCCTAGGTCCGTCCACTCTTTCGCTGCCCGCGTTCCGCGATTTCCATGCCGGAATCGGCGTCGGGACGCGTCGGCGCTAACGTGACTTGCGTCCCGGCTTTCCTGCGCGCGTGGAGCGCGTAGGCTTCTTGCGTTTCGCTTGCCCGGTTACACCGCGTTCACCGGATTCACGTTCAGGAGTGCTCGTTTTGACTGGGGTACACTGCGTGTCCGGTTTATTCGTCGTGCCGGTAGACCCAGTCGAAATTGCATGCCGGCAGAGATTGCAGCTGGCCTTGCCGTCGGGGTCCGGCGCAGTCTTCGCACAATGCGCTCTAGCGAGGGCATGGATTTCCTTCCGGGTCTCGATATCCAGCCACAATACGTAGCCTTCATTCGTTCGCGTTCTGTTGGTCAGATGCAATGAGGTAAGGATCAGACCCATCTTCTTCTCTGTGATCATCCGAGGTTCGCCGCGTTCGCGGAGGATCGCGTTCACCTGCTTGGTCATCTCCCCAACACGCAGGCCGCTGAAATTCGGATGCGCGTGGATCATTTCAAAAAGGTAATCGAGAACAGCGGATTGCTGGTTGGTAAGGACTTCCCGAAGTGATTCCTGCTTTTTCAATATTGAAAGCAACAGCTCACAGCCTTCAAGGTCACTGTTTAGTGGCATTGCCAAGCACTGGAAAAGATCTCTGGTCCGCGGGTGCAATTCTCCTTCGCCGGGAATCGTACAACGCGTAAGGGTGTTAAAATTCATAAACCGAAACTGAAGAAGTCGGCGGCGGATTCGTTGCGCAACGTCCAAGACTCGCGGATCGCTGGGAGACAAGAGATCGGTTCGCCGGCAGCATTTCATGGGGATCAGGATGCAACGGCTGTTCAAGGCCGCATCGTCCGGCAATTCCAACCATGAAATAGCTCGGGCACCGTACAATCGATATGAATTGTCCTTGCGGATCGCAGCAAGCCCCTGCGTCGAGCCGGCGCGCAGGAGGTGGAGAACTTCGCGCCGGTTCGTGGCGGTCGCCGCTTCGTCGATCAAAACCGTAGTCGTCATCCGATTGCACAGCTCGTAAAAACCGGCGGAGCTGATATCCGCAGTGAGCAAGCTACGGCGGCACAATAGATCCAAGACACGCAGAGCGGTTGTTTTCCCGGTCCCAGGGGCGCCAATGAGTGCAACATATGGCGCGACGGGAAGTTTCTCGGTCAACCAGCTGCTGAGCACAAAACTGCTCAGCAGAATGCTGTGCTCTAGAGAAAGATCAAGAGTCAGAAGAACTACATACAAAACGTCTGCTAGCAAATCGCGAACGGACTTGAAAACTTCGGCTCCGTTAGTGAAGCTGACATGGCGAATAATGGCTGAGGTCCGCGCCACGGGAATTAGTACCTGACTACCAATCGCCAGCTTTTCGGCGTAGCGGACTTGGCCGTCTTTATAAATGGCCAACACTGATTTCGATGGATCTTTGCGATCTTCGATTGCTTCAACCAGCGTGCCGTCCGCCAGCTCGCGGAAATCGACTTCTACCAACTGCTTCGGTCCTGAATTTTTCGCTGCTTTCTTCGACGACGGAGAAGGAGAACTTGCTGGTGGTGCGGGGAAGGGCGCCGCATTTATGAAAAGCGGTTGAGCAAACTTGAACTTGGACATGATACCTCCGATGAATGGAAATTCGCTAAGTCCTCAACAATCTCAGCGTCCTAATCGGAGGCAGGCGTCGCTAGACGCCCCCCAATTCAATTTCTGCAACGTATGCTCGCCTGGCGAAACAATCGTGTCAAGTTTTTTGTTGATTTCTTTTGATTGAGCGGGACCCTGCACTAGTCTCGCCACCCGATTTGCCGTTCGTGCCTCGCCAGTCGAGCACCACACCCTGGCGTGGGATCACGCGGTAGAGGAAATGAGTGACGGAAATTATCCGCCCCACGCATCTGGGAGTTGGCGCAGAATCTATCCGCGATTCTTCTGAGCAGTTACGGCGAACGCACGATTGCTAGTGGATCTTTACTTCTTGCCTGATTGCGCGGATCCCGCGATTATTTCAACGCTGGGCTGTCTCTTCTGGCGCGTTTTTTGGCCGCAGGCACGCGGGGCCATCTATCCTTTTCCGATAAGCAACCACTCGATGGACTTCCTGGACTCTCGACTCATCGCGAGCAATACTTCCGCCCCGATTTCTCCCTGGCCGTGCTCGACGGTCAACAAGCAATCCTGGCTCACTCCAATCCGGCGAGAAAATTTGCCTGCGCCATATCGAATCCTCGCTGGCCCCAAACCGCCGCTTCCAGCATTGGATTGTGAACTTCCTGCCGGGCAAATCTGCACTCTCATCTAACGTTTCGATCTTCAACTTTGGAACGTCGCGAGCGATTAGATTCGTTGGCTGTCTTTTCCCGAACAGATCGATCGAGCATGAACTCTATTTGTCTGTTTAATGAACGATGCTCTAGTTCGGCGAGTGTGGAGAGTTTCGTCTTGAGGCTTGCTGGTATTCGTAACAGAAGGCGGACCGTCGGTTCGTTCATGCGTTAAGCATACTACCGGACAAAGGATTCGTCCCGTTGACAAAAGGATGGTCAATTTGATATCATTTTAATATCATTGTGATTTCGAGATCGGGGGCTCCCACATGAAAGAACCGACTGCGGCTGAGCTGTTGCGTCAAAATCTAAGAGTAGCCAAGCTTCGTTACCCCACCTTGCGACGAAAAGACCTTAAAGCCTTGGGCGACCTTACGCGCAGTCTTCGTCTCTCTGTGTTGCAAGGCGAGGTTCTATCTCTCGACGGAAAATGGTACGTGACCCATGCGGGCCTTCTTCGAATAGCTCTTCGCCGTCGTTGCCAGGGAATCCAGACCATCCTACAGGAGCGACAGTCCGATCCTATTGCGGGTCGATGGGTCTTTAAGGCCACTGTCTACAAATCTCCCACTTCGAAAGGCTTTGTCGGCTACGGCGACGCCGATCCATCCAACGTCTCCTCGCTGGTGCACGGTGCCGAAATGCGCGTTGCCGAAACACGCGCCGTCAATCGCGCCCTGCGCAAGGCCTACGGAATCGGTCTCTGTTCCGTGGAAGAGTTGGGCGCGTTTTCGAGTGCGCCCAAGCCTTCCGTCAATTCGTCGTCGTCCAATGGAGCTGTCTCGCATGGCTCCAACGGCTCCGGTAAAGCCCAGCCGAGGCTCCGCGATCAGCTCTGCCTTCTGATCCGGCAATTTAACCTCGATCCGAATCTCGTGAAATCCTACGCCGCAGATTTTTGCGGCACCGAAGTGCTCAGCGAAGCCAGCCGTGAGTCCGTGGAGTCATTCATCGTCCATCTCTCCGCGGCGGCAAAAGAAAATCGGGACAGCCTGATTTGCAAACTAAATTCTTTTTCACAATCCGCGGAGGCACAACCATGAGACGACACATTCCCGGTCTACATTCGCGACAAGGAAATCAAGCTAGCGATCTCGAAGGACTCTTTCTGGTGCAAGTCGAACGAGCATCCTACCGTTGGCATCCGCAGAAGCCGTTCCTGGTGGTGCAGTTCGCAATTCTGGAACCCGTTTCGGTTGACACCCGATCGTTTTCTGGACGGATTTACTGCAGCGAACGCGCGCTTTGGAAACTCAACTGGTTTCTCCGTGACTTTGGCTATGACCCCGATCTGTTCAGCCGTGATCAGATCGATGAAAAAGCGTTGCTGAACTTGCGGGGAGTGGTTCGCACTACCTTCACTCGCGCAAATGGTCATTCCTACCAGAACCTCGATGCGTTTGCGCCGGCCGCTGAGTGGGAGACCTTTTCCCATGTGCGGGGGAATCATGTTGGAACGGAACGGTGCGCCGATGACTTATAGCTACACCCAAATTGCGAACTACCTGCGCTGCCCGCGCAGCTATCGCTACCGGTATCTCGACGGCTGGCGGGAAAAAGAAACCCGCGCGGCCATGATTTTCGGCCGCTGCTTCGAAAAAGCGCTCGAGTCTGTCTTTAAAGGCGGCGACTGCAGCGCAACTCTCTTTCAGGAGTGGAGTGCTTTTCGCGATGCCCCGTTGGAATACAAGAAGGGCGAGACCTGGGATCGGGTGCTGCACCAGGGGATTCGGCTCCTCGAGCGCTTTGCGCAGGACAATCGAGTCCAGGTACCGGGACCTGATCACAATCTGCAAATCAAAGTGCTACGCGATCTCCCAAACGCGAATCAGTTCGTCGGTTTCATTGACGCGATCGGAGAAGTCGATGGCGTCCATTGCCTAATGGACTGGAAGACAACTTCCAGCCGGTACGCCGAAGCACCGTACGGGTTGTTGTCGCTCGACCCACAACTGATCTGTTATTCCTGGCTAACCGGAATTTCTGAAGTTGCCTTGGTGGTCTTTGTCCGGAAGCAGCAGCCGGAAATCCAGTATCTACGGACATCGATCTCGGAAGAACAGCGCCAGGAGTTTGGCCGTCTAGTGGCAACAACCATCGACCAGATCGAAGCGGCACAGTTCCCGCCTCACAGCGGCATCCGGTTTCCCCAAAACGGCTGCACGAGCTGTTCCCATTTGGGGCTTTGCCTCGGCGATCAGGTGCGCATCGATACCAGTCTAGTCCGTCTAGCAGGAGCGAACGACCTTGCGTGGCTTGACGAGCTTGTGGATTAACAGAGGATTGATGCTGACTCCGGAAATCGATCAACTGCGGGCCGCGTTCGTGCTCGCCAAGATCGACGACATCCTATCCTGGGACAAGACCCAGGAACAGGAGAAGGACGTGCGTTTCGTCGAGTTGGGAGAATACCTTTGTGAAGTACGTGCCCGGCAATATTGGCGGCTCGACAATCTGAAGTCGTTCGATGAATTTCTAGAGAAACGCTTTGCCAACTCGCGACGGAAGGCCTACTACCTGATGGCGATTCACGAAAAACTGACGCGGATCCCAAAGCACGAACTACAACTGGTGGGCTGGAGTAAAGCAGCAGAGTTGGTGAAGGTAGCGCGAAAAGATGGCGAGGAGTTTGATTGTGCAACCTGGTTGCACAAGGCAAAGGAACTACCGAAGGAAGGGTTCAAGTGCGCAGTGGAACGGCACCTCACGGGGAAAGAGACTGAGCCGTGGGAGATTTTGTACTTCAAGGTTTATAAGAGTCAGCTGGCAGTGGTCGAGAAGGCATTGGAAACAGCGGCGCTGATGCTGGGAACCGAGAAGTCTCGGGGTTACTGCCTGGAAATGATCTGCGCGGATTTTCTGGCTGGTGCCAATCTTCTCGACGACCAGTCGTAAGTCGTTGCAGGGCCCGCCAGAAGAGGGCGAACGCAATTCACTACCGAATATACGCTTGAACTGAAGAAGCCGCGAACGGACCGCAAGACTTTGAACCGAACTAAACCCAGATTGAGACTCTGCCGCGAGGAATATGATGCGCTTCGCCTTCAAGTTCTGGAGCGTGACGGTTGGCGCTGCCAGATCTGCGGTTCCTCGGCGAACTTACAAGTCCACCATCTACAATTCCGAAGTAGACTTGGCAATGATGAACTGTCTAACTTAATCGCGCTATGTGCTCGCTGTCATCGTCGCCAGCACGGAGAGCCAACAGATGATTAATGAAACGTCGCCTCGAACGCTGACACAGCATCCCACAAAAAGATTCAAGGAAGCCGATGACCAAGCCGAGACAATTTACCGAATCGAAGTTATTTCGAGTATGTCCCCAACCTGAGTGCCGGTCCGATAGATCGTATGGGGCGGCAACTCCAGTACGCTGGTCGCCTTAAGAGAGACTTTGGAGATGCGAAACGGCCGAAAATGCTCTTCCACGTGTACGACCTTTCTTTCCTTGTTCATAAAGACCAGGTCGATTGGAAACAGCATTCCGATGGAGTGCACGCCTCGAGACGGGATAATCCAAAGGCCGCGGCCAAGCTTGGCCCAGCGTTTGGTTTTTCCCAGAAGGCCAATAAGGCGACGGAAATAATTGTCCGCTACCGCCGCCTCTGTGGCCACAAAGGTCTCCCGGGTTTTGTTGTAGACGTACACGTATCTGCTGTAATTGCCGTTACTGCCTGCCATTTTCTCTCCATCGAGACCGCCAGCTTCCGCCAGCAGGACCTGATACTGCCCCAGAAACGAGTTAGTCGATCGACTGACGCTTACGGCGCCAGATGATGATGCCGAGAACGACGAGAGCAAGTGCCCCGGCAACGATCCGTACCAGCGTTGTATTGTCCATTTTTGTCTCCTTTTTCCCAGATGACCGGCAACCCTACCAGCGGGTGTCCGGAAAAATCGAATTCACTTGGCGATCATGTTCATTTGGCGCATCAACGTGATGATTGCAGGACCCAAAATCACAACCATTAACGCCGGAAAGATGAAGAAAACCAGTGGGGGAACCATTTTGACGCTGGTCTTGGCGCTCATCTCCTCGGCTCGCTGCCGGCGCTTCAGTCGCATGTCATCGGAATAAACTCGCAGCGACTGCGCGATGCTGGTGCCAAAGCGCTCGGTTTGAATCAACATCGCAACCAGCGCCTTGATGTCGTCGAGGCCGGTGCGCCGGGCCAGTTCGCGAAGTGCGTCAATTCGGGTTTTGCCGATACGCATTTCCAAGTTAACGAATTGCAGTTCTTCGCTGAGTTCGGGGTGCGCAATCTTCATATCCTGCGAAACCTTCATCAGCGCCTGATCGAGTCCAAGGCCCGCTTCCACGCAGATCACCAGGAGATCAAGTGCATCGGGAAGAGCCCTGCGGAGGCGGCGCTGCCGCGCACTGACTCGCCAGGTAAGCCACATATCGGGCAAGAGATAGCCGAGAGCAAAGGCGATAATCGGCAGCATGAACGCGTTGATGCGGTAAAGTCCCGAGAGGTAAACACCGACGAGCGTGGCGACCGGAAAGATTAGCTTCACGCCTCGCATGGCCAGCAACGCTTCCGGACTGCGGTAGCCGGCGCGCATCATCAAAAGCTGTGTCCGCGATGCCTTCTCGGTGCTCGCGGTCGGTAGCATTTTTCCGACGTTCGCCAGCGTGTCGCGCACACGTTCCTTTTGACGCTCGGCAAAACTCGGCACTTCTTCGGCGGGCGCCGAGATGCCGGCCAGGCGCGCAAGGCGGGTTGCAATACTTACCTCACCCGGAGAGAAGGCATAAACCAGCGCAACGACCACTCCCGCGGTCGCAAGAAAAGTCAGTATTGTCAGGGCCCAGATCATGTATCCCTCCTTTCTCCTTAAACTTCAAAGTGAATAATCTTCCATAAAATCGCAGAGCCAATCACCTGCAGCGACCCCGCAATGATGAGAACGGTTGGTCCCCACGGGTCAGTGAAAAGGACGCCGATATAGTGGGGGTTCAGCGACCCAAGAATCAGCAGCATCATGATCGGAAGAGCAATTAATATGCCTGCGGTCAGGCGGCCCTGCGCGGTGCGCACCCGAACTTCGCGGTAAATGCGGAACCGGTCGCGTATGACCCGTGCCAAGCCATCCAAGATTTCGGCTAGGTTGCCGCCGGTCTCTTTCTGGATAAGCAGGGCAGTAACAAAAAAACGCGTGTCCATAATGGGCACTCGTTCCGTGAGGTTGAGCAGAGCATCGCGAAGTGGAAGACCGAAATTCTGCTCTTCGAATGCCGTCCGGAATTCGCCGGCCAGCGGTTCAGGGCATTCTTTCGAGATCATTTCCAGGCCAGTCGTAAACGCATGTCCAGCGCGGACTGCGCGGCCAAGCAGGTCCAAAGCTTCGGGGAAATGTTCTTCGAATTTATGCAGACGGCGACTACGGATAAACGCGACAACGCCGAAAGGTATAAACATGGCGGCGATACCGATCGGGATGGTCATATAAAAATGCGGAAGAAAATAACCGGCGACCAGATAGGAGCCAATGCCCAGGATTCCACTGAACATCAGAAGCTTCGCCGGTTTGAGAGTTAGGCCGGCCTGAATTAGAAAATCTTGTAGCTTGGTTGACCAGGACCAACGCAGCATTAATTGGTGTAGCCAGGGAACTCCGCTCATCATTTCGTCGCGCACTAGTTTCAATCCGAGTCCGACGTCGCCGCGACGTTCCGCTTTGTGTACCGCGCTCATCCTCTTGCGAACCTGTTCCTGGCTGCCTTCGGCTCCCGCGAATATCCAAAAGCCCAAAAAGACCACTACCACGAACAGGAAGGTCAGGATGGCGATTAATGTACCCATTTCAATATTCCTCAGTGAATCGGCGCGGATTCGAACATGTTCGTCGGAAAATGGATGCCAGAGACCAACAACCTTTCGGCGAATTTCGGCCGCACCCCCGTCGGAAGAAATTCTCCGAGCACTTCACCATTCTCTTTGACGCCGCGCTTCCGGAACACGAAGATGTCCTGCATGGTCACCACATTGCCCTCCATGCCGGTGATTTCAGCAATGCTGATTACTTTTCTGGTGCCGTCGCTGTGACGGCTGACCTGAACGACAACGTCGATGGCCGAAGAAATTTGCCGGCGAATGGCGCTCTCAGGAATGTTCAAATTAGCCATCGCCACCATGGTTTCCAGGCGGCCCAGCGCATCACGCGGCGTGTTTGCGTGAATTGTTGTCAACGACCCGTCGTGACCTGTATTCATCGCCTGTAGCATGTCCAGCGCTTCTTCGCCGCGAACCTCACCAACGATGATCCGGTCCGGACGCATACGCAGACAGTTGATCACCAATTGACGTTGAGCGACCTGGCCCTTGCCCTCAATATTCGGCGGACGAGTCTCCAGGCGCACGACGTGTTCCTGGTTTAGCTGCAATTCCGCGGCATCTTCGACGGTGATAATGCGTTCTTTATTCGAAATGTGAGAAGAAAGAACGTTCAGGAAAGTGGTCTTACCAGCGCCGGTTCCGCCGGAAATCAAGATATTGAGGCGCGCCTTTACACAGCCTCGCAGCAAGTCGAGCATCGGCTGCGTCAGCGAACGATTACTAATGAGATCATCGGCAGTGAGCCGCTCGCGTCCAAAACGGCGAATGGAAAGCACCGGCCCGTCGACCGACAAGGGAGGAATGATGGCATTGACGCGCGATCCGTCTGCCAAGCGCGCATCCACCATTGGTGAAGACTCATCAATGCGGCGACCGATCGCGGAGACAATGCGATCAATAATACTCATCAGGTGGGCGTCGTCGCGAAACTGCACGCTGGTTTGTTCTAAAAGACCTTTGCGTTCGACGTAAACCCGCTTGTAAGTGTTGACCAGAATATCGGAGACGCTTGGATCGGCGAGCAGAGGCTCCAGCGGTCCCAGACCGAATACTTCGTCTAGCACTTCCTGAACCAGACGCTCACGCTCTTGCAGGTTCATTGGCGCGGATTCGCCTTGAACGATTCCTTCAAGAATCAAGCTGACTTCACGGCGCACATCTTCGCGGCTCACATCCGTCAGCTTATCCAGATTCAATTTCTGAATCAGCTTCCGGTGAATCGCAGCCTTGACGGAGCCAAAGTCCGTCCGCGGCGAGCTTGTGACAATCGGCGACATGTCTTACCTCATTTCTTTGTCGGGAACGAGAACAAGCCGGACAGGGGGCTCTTTTTCTCATCCACCGGTACGTCAATTCCGACGAGCTGGCCCGCGATCTGACGGTAGCGGCCACTCAGAATATTGTTGTGATTTTCCATCAGCGGAGTGCCCAGATTCACAGACTGGCTGGCCTTGCGAAAGTCATTCGGCAGGCTGGCAAAAATTGGCCGGTTAATGTCTTTCTGTATGCTTTTCAGAACTTCGTCATCACCCTTGTGCCAGCGATTGATAATTATCCGGGCGCGGTCTTGAGGAATTCCAAACCCTTTCAACGCCAGAAGCCGCCGCTCCAGCGTCCATAGCGACGGAACATTCGATTCGGCAACGATCAATATCATTCGCGCGCTCTGCAGAATCGGCGCCCATTCGGAAGAAAACTGTGAGCCGATGTCCAGCAACACAACGTCAAACCCGTTCTGGGCGACGTTTACGACCCGATCGAGTTCCCGTACGTCGATCTTTTCCCACTCTTCAGGTTGGGTGGTGCCGGCAAGAACTTCCAGCTTGGTCTTGTGCTTGGTCAGCAACCCCGCGAGGAAGTGGCTGTCCAACCGGTCCAGTCCTTCCACCGCATCCCGCACCCCGAACTTGGGATGAAGATCCAGCAGCAAATGCACGTTTCCAAGCGGCCGCGCGAAATCGAGGAGTACTGTGCGCTTTTTGCCGAATGTGGCCAGCTGGACGCCGAGGTTTACCGCCACGGTTGTCGCGCCAACGCCGCCCTTGGCGCCCATAATGACAATGAGCTTGTCCTGCGAAGGGAATTCCCTAGTGTTCAGATCCTGAGAAACGCGGACTAACAGGTCCTTGAGTGAATCGGTTTGTACCGGTTTGCCGAGAAAGTCCTGCACCCCGCTACGCATCGCCTCCAGCAGCAAACTCGGCTGGGGAGGAACCGCTGCGGAACACGCAATCAGCTTAATCGTCGGCTTAATCCGGCGGATCTGGTTGGCAAACACAAAAAAGGGATCCGGATCCCGTGCCAGGTCAAGAAACACGATGTCCGGCATGTTATCGGCGGAGTCCGGCAGGCGATCGGTGGGAACTACCCACTGCACCACCGAGGTAACCAGACCTGTCTGTTCCAAGCCGGCAAGCAATTGTGCCGAGCTCGTCAGGTCACTGCTGGCGATGGCTGCCGTCAACATGTCGTGAAGGGCCCACTTCCTCTTTCGCTTAAATTACCGTTTACAATATCAAATTCCCGCCCACTCTCGCTCAATTGGAGGCAGGCGCCTTCGACTGAGTTGGAGTGATCTGGTCCAAAAAGGGCTGTGGATAGTTCGGTCCATGCGGCACTTGGTCCGGACTCAACGGCCGGACAACATGTGGTGTCACAATGACCAGCAGTTCATTCTTGCTCTTGCTTAGAGATTTGCTCTGAAAGAGTTTCCCAAGTATCGGAATGTCCCCGATGCCCGGAACTTTCGACAGGATCTCGGTGACTCGATTGTCTACAAGTCCCGCGATCGCAAAGGTCTGACCGTCGGCCAGGCTCATCTCCGATTCTACGCGGCGTGTCGATAGCGCCGGGAGAACGAAGCCGCTCAGCGTGATGGCGTTCGAGTAGTCCAGCGTGCTGACTTCCGGCTTAACCTTAAGGTGAATCGTACCGTCTGCGGCAAGAATCGGCGTAAAGCTCAGGCGGATACCATATTCCTTAAACTGGACTGAAATTGTAGGAGTGCCAGTGCCAACGCTCGTGACGACTGGATACGGAAATTCGCCGCCTGCGAGGAAACTCGCTTCTTTTCCTGACTCAGTCATCAAGTTAGGTTCTGCAAGAATTTGGAAGAGGTTTTGAGATTGCAGCGCCTGGATTACCGTACCGAGGTGAATGTTGGGATTAAACAGAAAAATATTGAGCGCATTGTTAACAGTCTGGGTCACTGTAGACTCTACAGGTGAGCTCCCGCCAGCTTTTATTGGAAATGAGTCGTTGAGGGTCCAAGGACTGGTCGCGCCGAACTGTCCCGTAGTAATGGATCCGACCGTCTTTCCAACACCCGTCGACAAAATGTTGAACCCAAACTGAGTCAATGCTGTGCGGTCAACTTCCGCAAAACGCACCTGGAGAAGAATCTCACCGGTTGGCACCGCAGGAACTTCCATCATGCTGGTGACCTTGCCCGCTGCGCCCTTGACCACTTCCAAAATTTTGTCGGCGACTACCGCGGAGGAAATCTTGCCGGTGATGATCACAACATCCTTCGAAGTATCGATATGAACATTCTCGGCCGGGAACACTTCGTGGATCTTCTGGCTCAATCCGAGAACATCAATGTCCACGGAAACTTCAAACGCCTGGCTCTGGTCTGCCTCATCCCACAACAGCAGCGAGACACCGCCCGGCTTCTTGCCATTCACCAGCACCTGGGTTGGACTGACGACGATTGCTTCCGCAATCTCCGGATCCGCCAAGGAAACCCGCTTGATGCGCGCTGGCGAGGTGATCACAAGAGACCTACCGACAAGCAAGTGCAGGGTTTGCGGCTCCGATGAGTCCTGCCCTTGACTGGCAGGTGCTTGCGGCGCAGGCGCCTGGGCCGGCGCACCGGAAGTCGTGGCTGGTACCGGCGCCGAATCCTGTGCCCGCACGATTGGTGCACCCAGGCACAATGCCCAGAGAAGAATCGCGTGCGACAAAAACAATCGATTGGTCATTTGAAATTGTCCTGGCATGGTTTCCTCTTAATGCTCCGTCGGATTAGCAGTGCTAGTTGGAAACGATTTGTTTTCACGCTTGTTGCCGGTAATCACTTCAATTACGTAGGGCGGCGCACTCGGTCGGACAACCGCTTTTTTCCCTGAAGTCTTGGTCGGCTTGGTAATCGCACCCTCGCCGGAGAATAAACTTGCTTCGAGTACCGCCGGCGGGTCGTTCTTCTTGGTGTCAATGGTGTTACGAAGCGCTAGCTGAATTCGCCCTTGCGTAGAGGCCATGGTCAGTTTGGTCGCATCATCGGGGCTCACAAGCAGCGTAATCACCGCGACCGTCTGCGGCTTGCCTTCGCGGTCCTGCTCGATCTTTTGCCCGGCTGCGAGGACCTTGACGTTCTCTAGAATCGTTCGCGTAATATTGTCGCCAGCGCCGCGTGTCCCGCTGCTCACTCGGCCGGTGACCAGTACGTCCACGTTCGTCCCTGGAATCACGAATCCAGCCACGCCCACGACTTCGTTTACCGCAACTGACAGCGCGCGCATACCTTCCGGAATCGTTGAGGACAGTCCCGCGCCAGCTTCCTTCGGCGAAAGTTTCGCTTCCAGCACCGGCTCATTCTCCGCCAGGGGCGTAATGATCGCTCGGTTCGCAACGTCTTCCACACGGGAAAACATTCCGGCCATTTGCTGGCCAGCCGGCCATTGAATGACGCGAACATTGGAAGCATCCAAACGAGTGCCAAGTTGCAGCGGTACCGCGGCTACTACAATCGGCTGACTGGTACTCGGTTTTACTATCGATGCTTTTTGAAACTGCTTATACACGAAGCTGCTGAGCAGGAACGCTATCACCAGCGCTATCACTAGCCCAATCAGCAGGCGATTCGTATTCATGGGTAATCTCTCCCTAATTCAAAAGAATCCTGGCAAATAACGGTTCAGATTTCAGGTTGCGTTTCTAGGCGCGCCAGTGAGCCGCGCAAAAACAAACCACGGTAGCAGCGGCCACGGCAACACCGAACGGCAACTTCAGCAGGCGCGGGTTGTCCAGCGAAATCTGCGGGTTCTTCTTCAGGCCAAAGGCGAAGAATCCCTTCACGAGCGTCACCATATTCCGTAGCGTTTCCATCACCCGCCCGACGCGGTACACCTGAACGACGGCCATAATTCCCGATGCGAAAATACTGCCGACCAGAACGAAAAGAAACAGCTTCCAGCCGAGAAATGCTCCAACCGCTCCCATCAATTTCCAGTCGCCGGCTCCGAGTGCGCGTAGCACGACCAGCGGTAACAAGATGACCAGTGCCAGAGCTGCTCCTTCCAGGGCAAAGCGCATACCTTGCCAGCCGTTCAGCACAGTATGCAAAGTTACCCCGGAGAGCAGCCCCGGCACGGTCAGCCAATTCGGAATACGCCGGGAACGCCAATCAAGCAAAGCCGCGGAGATGGTCAATGCTAAGGTAAGAATCCAGATGATTTGCGCAGCAGGCATCAAGACTTATTTTTCTCCAAGATGGATCGAAATCAATCGCCTTGCCGAAATTACCGCTCCACGATTAGGTGGACAGGTTGCTTGCGGCTTGGTTGAAAACACTGTTAATTGCGCTTGCCAGTGTCCCCAAGGTTGCGATTGCCGCCAGGGAGAGCAGGACCAACAGCAGAGCGTACTCTGTCAAGTCTTGGCCTTCCTGTTCTTTCCACAAACGAATCATTAGGTTCTTCATTTTTGCTCCCTCTCCAATGGTTTACCGTTTTTTTCTAGGCTTAGGACAGTAGCAGCCGCTAGCGCTGGGCTTGAGCGGCTGCTACTGAATCCTATCTCAAAAAATGAGTGTCCGGAACGGGTCCAATTACGTGGAGAGGTTCTTGGCAGCCTGGTTGAACACAGAGTTGATGGCGCTGGCCAAGGTGCCCAGGGTCGCGATCGCGGCCAAGGAGAGCAGAACGAGCAGCAACGCGTACTCGGTCAAATCCTGGCCTTCCTCTTCTTTCCACAAACGAATCATGAGGTTCTTCATCGGTATTTCCTCTCAGTCAATTTAAATTCTAAGCGGCGCAGGGAGGTACCGCTTTGACTGAGATAGAAGCATCTAGGGAGCCAATCGGAAGCTGGCATCGAAATATTGTAAGATATTGAAAATAAAGGCTATATCGGAAGACAGTTTGGCACTCGAAACCAACCTGACTCCCCGAGGCCAAATTCGTATCCGTTTGTTGACGTGGCCTTCAGCCTTTAAGGACCTTTGGTGACGTTGGAACTCCATTCCAGAGCCCGAATAGACCTACGACCGGCAAGACCAGGAGGTAAAACCTTGTATTGGCAAATAGAAGGACTGTGGGTGCGACGAGCACAACGCAAGCTAGTACTAGAACTAAATGATCTTTTCGTGTACTGATCTCTCGTACGCTTCCCGCCATAATTAGGCCGACCGGCAGCACCAACAAGCTGCTGTCGGCAATCACCTGGTGGTAGCTCACCAGCATCGCAGCAAGCAGCGCTACCGGTAACGACGGCCGCTTCAGCGCCCCCCAAAACATCACAACTGCCGAGCCCACGAGCACAATCAAATGGGCAGCGGTAACCGAGCCGCCGGTCAGCATGTACGCAATGCCACGCAGGTTTGGCATTCCATCAGGATGGATCCCGTACAGCACCCCATTCGCCGACGAGTATTTCGCACTTACTTCTGTGAGGGAATGAAAGTATGTGGTGACTCCGGACAGGCTGGTTATCCAAAGCGACAGTGCCAGCACTATTATTCCGGATGATGCGAACCCTCGAAGAAACGTCCAACGTTTCCAAACCAGGAACAAGAGCACGACCGGAATCGCGTATTGAAACTTAAATAGCGTCAACCCGATTAGCACGCCGGCGCCGAAATCATTCTGTTTGTACATTTCCACCGTGGAACACGCAAACAGAAATAGCAAAAGCAATGAATCCTGCCCTTCGATCAGCGCCATGGCAACAGGTAGAAAGCAGACCACAATTGCGATCGGTAAGAGCGACCACACCTCGGAGAGCGCTATGAACAGCGGTCGAAGCACCCAAACAATGCACGTGAGAGCAATCAGGTTGAACCCGAGAAACGTAAGGTACGCGCTTTTGTAGCCCAAATAAGAGAATGGGGCATACACCAGGCCCTCGTAGGCCAAATGATTAAACGGCAGCAAGCCTTCCACATTCCCAACTAATTTATTCTGGAATTCCTGGCACTTTTCTGGATTATGAATTTCTGAGCCGTGACCGGTTCTAACCATGTATCCAACGGTATAAAAAGTGCGAAAATCGACGTAGCCATTCCGGCCGAGCGGAACCGTCAGTAACACTCCAGCGACCGAAACAAACAGCATCAGGAAAGCGACCGTGATCACCAGCGGCCGCACTTTTGCGCGTATAGAAGAATCTGACAAGTCCAGAAGCACTTTCGATCCGCTGGCATTACGTTCCAAGCTGAGCTCCCGTCCATGACACCGTGTTCTCTATAAAATGCGCTGCTAAATCGCCGACTGGCCATCCGAATCTAATTTGTAAATTCGAACGCCTCCGTGCTCGCTGCGAAATACCGGGCGAAGCATCTTCTCCATCTCTTGTTCTCTTTCGTGCGCACGAGAGCTCGCCGGCTCCCACTCGGATTTGAAGTCGTCGTCGCTCACCATCCAGTAAGCCGCACCGATGTAAGCTGCGTTCGAATTGATACAAGCAAGCTCGGCGTTCAATACTTCCGGCCGATAGACCCCGGAAGCCGAAAATATTACCGGCCGCAAACTTTGTCTCCCGGAATATAAAAATAGACTCGCATCCTCGTAGGCCACGACCCTGGCGTTCGAAGCAGTATTTTGTTTTAGCCAGGCATACGCAGCACGCTTTTCATTCAACAAAGCGGCCCGCTCTTCGCTCGCTTTCGCAAGCGCATGTACTTCTCCCCGCCACGAAACAATCATGCCCCATAACAATACGGCGGCAGAAAGCCCCAAGAAACCTGCCGCAATTCTTCGTTCACCAGTGCCATTTTTGCCAGGAGCATGGCGCACCAGCAACACAATATGCCGCATTTCCGTAAAGATCGCCGCGCAGATCAACGGGAGGAACGGAATCATAAAGCGGTCTACTACCGCGTAATCCCAGATCAGCATCGGCAAAATCGAGAATCCCAGCACAAGAAGAATCGGCTCCCATCCCGTCATTCTAATAAGCCGTATCGCTCCGCGAACTGCCATCGCAGTTAGCGCCATCAACAACACCAGAGCCAGCACCTCGGAATGAATAAAAGTCCACTGCACGAAATACATCGCCGGCTGCACCAGCACCGATCTCAAGTTACTCGCCACTGTTTGCCAAAAGGCGCCGTGCGATAGAACATCCGCTCTCCAAAATCCCGCGTAACTTGTGTAGTAGAGCCATGTCGTTCGCCAAGACTGTGCGCAATGCGATGCCGCGATCGCGGGCACGCCGGGAGTTAACAATACCGATCTCCAGAAAAGCGCTGCAGCAAAAGGCAAAACGCACGCCGCATACACCATGGCTTTTCGCCATCCCGCACGCAGCAGAATTGCCAAACACAAGCCGGCCGCAACCGGCAGCCCCATCGCACGAATCAAAATAGAAAGCCCGGCCAGGATTCCACGGAACACAATTGTTTTCGGCCGTGCCTCGCTTTCGATCGCTTTGGCTGCTACCAGACACGCAGCCAGTGCCAGCGCAGCGAATGGGATGTCGGACATCAAATTCGCGGATAAAAATAAAATTCGCGGATTCAAGGCACAGATCGCGGTCAGCAGTAACGCCCAGACATCCCCGATCGCTGGCAGTCTGCGCAGAAAAATAAACGCCGCAGCGAGATAAGCCACTCCAAAAACCAAATTCAGCGCTACCGCAATAGAAAGGTTCGCGGGAAATGACGGATTCAATCGCCACACCCACGACAACATCCACGGATACAGGATCGGATACTTGGTCGCGGCTGGAGTGCCTGGCACGCTCGGCAAGATATAGCCGTGCCCGTCGGCGATAGCCTGGGCCGATGAAAAATACAGCGTGTCGTCCTGCGAATAACCGAAGAAGTTGTTGGGATGCAGATGAATTACCAGAAGAAGATAAAGCAAAACGATCGCCGCAAGCGCAATCCACGACAGCAATCGCGGCCTTCGCGTTTGCATTGCGGATTGCCCTGCGGCCGCGCTCATTGACTCGCGGGCTGCCGTACGAAGATCACGCTGGTGTCGTCGCTATAAACTCGTCGCCATTCCGGGGTCGCTGAAAGCACCGCCGCCAGCGATTGCTTCGCCCCCAGCAGGCACGCATCAATTCCGTAATTCCGCAAAATGCCCATCGACCCCGGCTGAAACTCGTTCAGGTGAACGTAGTCTCCGAACACGCCGCTGCGTTCATACAAATCTCCGCGGCCATCAATAAACACAGGCCGCCCGGCAAATACCAGGTATCCGCCAAATCCGTAAAAATCCAGCATCTTGTCGGCCACCGGATGGGCGTCCAGATAGGCCAGCGCCGCCACCGGATAAGTCTCCGCAACTTTTTTGTCGAGTGACGCGCGCGTCGGAAAATAGTGAATCATCGCCGCCACCACGCCTGCCATCAGCACCGCGTTGGCGATGTACTTGTCTTTCTGCCGCATGTAAGCCGGAATCCATCGCGCCAGCATCGTCGCAAACAACGGCGCGCTGAACGGCACAAACAACAAAATGAATCGCACGTGCAGGCACGCCATCGCCGTGCCGCCGGCGATCAGCAGCACTTCTTCCAGTCGCCACGAATATTTGAAAAACATTTGCAACAAAAAGAAAAGCACCACCATCCCCAAAAATATTTTCCCGCCCACCAGTTCGAATGGCATCGGCCGCCACTCATTTACATTCGCCACGTTAATCGGCTGCGAAAACGCCATATCGAACGGATACACCGCCAGTTGTGTTCCGTACGGCGTTATCGGCAGCACCGCCAGGCACAGCAGCAGCGCTGTCTCCAGCCGTATTCGCTGCTTTTCCGTCCACGCCACCGCTTCCACGCTGCCTGCCTGGAACGAAACTAATCCCGCAACCAGATACAGTCCCACCACCCCGATCCCGATGATGAACGATCCGTGCACATTCACCCAGGCCAGAAAAATCAGCGGCAGCGTCCACAGCGGCCACGAAACTCCTTGCCGGTATTTCTCCATCACCAGCAGCGTCAAAATCAAAAATAGGTAACCGAACATCTGCGGCCGCAGCGTGAACGATGCGAATGCCAGCGAAGCCAAAAACAACGTCGAGATAAATCCCGCCTTTGAATTGCCCGACCGCACCGTCGCCAGCCAATACAGCGTCAGCAGAATCACGCTGCCAAACACCATCAGAAATATGCACAGCGAAACCACTCCGCCCGCGCGATACGCCAGCGCCAGCACAATTTCTCCCAGCCATTCATACGCGATCCACGGCGTCCCCGCCGCCGTAAACGAATACGCATCCACCGTCGGCCAGTGATGCGTTCTCAGAATGTCCTGCCCAACCTTGATGTGCCACCAGATGTCCGGGTCCACCACAAACCCGCGCCCCTCATAAAAAACGCGCCCGATCAAAAACATTCCCAGCATCGCCGGAAACGAAATCGCCCATTTCAATCCTTCGACCAGCTTCGACGAAGAATTCTCAATTCGCATCGAATCCGCACTCGCTTGTTTTGCAACAGGATCAACCTCGGCAGGCACTTCTATGCTCGAGCGGTTCATCGGAATCGCTGGCAGCTGTTCGCTCATTGGACGGAGTTAGCTCCACCTCTTCGTAGCATATTGCACGCCACTCTCGCCACCCGCATTTTCGCTCTTATCTTACTGATTTTGTTTTGCTTACACGTCTTCTAAATCCGTGCATACTCGCGATAGTAAACCGCCCGATCCTTGGTCACTTTTTGTGGACTAGTTCGGTTTATAGAGGGAAACGCTGGAAACGATTCGAATCCCTAGTGAACGATAATCATTTCGGATTCGCTGGACATGCACAGCCCGGCTGTTTTGCACGGTGCGGTCGTTGTAGTAATAGAAGGGAGGAGCGGGAAGATGAACGAATAAGGCAATGCTATCTGAACTCGGACGGTACAGCCAGGGTAACCCCTCGCCTCTGGACCAACTCCAGAGACGGCGGTACTGCAAATCGTAGGACTCGCGGCGCAGATGCCTCCCGAATCCGAAACCGTGGTGGTGGTATCAGAAACGCCGCAAATGTTATAGGTGAATTTGCTGGAATCTATGCTCGGGGGCGTGAGGCTCGCCACGTACGCCTCCACGTCAGCCATGGTGGTGGGTCCCGTAATGCCAGATGCGGAGTTGCTCGCGATACAGCTATTATCGCTCGAGCAGGTTGCCCCCCTAACCGCAGCATATCTGGTAGCTTCTTTAGCAGCGTTATTGAGATGGTGATAGACGTAAAGCGCATGACCGAAACCGCTAATTCCCAGGATCAGCGTCAAGAAAAATATCAAGATAAAGGCGTACTCAACCAGGCTAGCCCCGCGCTCGCCGTGACGAATATGCATGTGTCCTGATCTGGCGACCAGAGCGACCTTTGCGTCTGCTGGCACCGGCTTCATTCGCCGTCCCATCCTCATCCCACCCTCATCGAGGCAGTGTTTGACACCGTGATGGACTTTGGAATTCCCGGATAACTGAACAGCGAATTGTACGTTCCGGATGCCGTTACCGACAGCACAATCACCCAGTGGCCTCCGCCGACTGGGCAGGAACCCGCCGTTGTTGTCCCGCTGCACGTATATGATGTGATCGTGCCGCCGCTGTCGCATCCGCAGGCAAACGACGAAGTCACCGTGATCGTGCTCTGGCTCAGTCCGTTTTGAGAATTGGAGCTACTCGTGCCGCCTGCAAAATCATAATAGGCAGCATTTTGAATGCCGGTCGTATCCGCCGCGAACCCATTGCTCTGCGCGCCGTACGCGGCTCCGGCACGCGCCGCGTTGCCCAGTAGAATTGATATATATGCGTAACGCCCAATTTCAATCACGCCCAGCGCAAGGATCAGCAGGATGGGCAGCACAAAGGCGAATTCAACCAGCGCCTGACCAGACTGCAATCGCGAGCTCTGGCATCTGGCCCCAGCCGTATTCCGCCTCGTCTTCAATGATTCGCCAATTTCTGAACGCATAATTTCACGCTACTCGACCAGTATCGGATGTGTGAGGACGCCTATCCCGCCCAATCCAGTCGAGCTGCCGAAAGTGACCGTCGGATGGCCACTCAATGCAACCGCGTCAGCTACGACTAGTCCGGTAGCATACGATACGTTGTTTCCAAAGAAGGTCAGCTGCACCTTCGGAAAGTACAAGATTCCGTTGAAATTGCTGTTGTTATCTCCGCCAAGACTCGGCGTGGCTGTGTCGTTTGGATCCTGGTAGAAAGTGATCCCCGCGTAAGTTGCATTTTGCGCCGGTGTCATGGGTGTCAAATTGACGTCCGGCTGATTGGCGCCACCGACGCCACTTACGGTAGATTGATTGGTGAAATAGAACATCACCCCATTTCCCGTAACCGTCCCACCGCCTTGAAAATTCAAGCCGGTTCCACTTTTTCCAATCTGGCCGTTGATGTAATAAATCCCAGGGTCCAAAGTAACAGTCGAGTTTTTGCCGATCGTAATGGATTGGTAGGTCCCGGGTTCAAGGGTCTGCGTGCCTGACGTCGACACGTCGCACGTTCCTTTCGCCGGGCAGCTGGTTGACGCAGCAGGCTGCGCCGGTGGCGTTACCGCAGCCATCGGATCGGCTGCAGCAGGGGCGGTCGTCGACGGACACGGATTTTGGCCCGACGTGCACGTCACGCTTCCGCCTCCGCCCGTCGAAAACTGGCCTCCCGACACCGCGAAAGTGCCGGCAACAACCGTTAGCGCGTTCCCTTGCGTATTATAGTTGCCGTTATCCTCGATTCCACAGGTCGGAGCGTTCAGCGTCGCATTTCCGTTGATGTTAACTCCCTCGATGGAAGAACTTGGCGGACCTAAGGTATATAGGCAGCCAGAATTGGCTCCGCCACTTACGTTGGTAGCTACTGCGCGCGCTGTCACCGGTGCACTGTTGACCCCAAAAATGGTCATGAAATAAGTGGGCTGAATCTCGGTGACGATCACCTCGACGTATTTTGTGGCGTTGGTGGGATCGTTCGCCGTCGTGTGCGGTCCCGAGAGCGGTGGATTGTTCACAGCTACGCTGATGCATCCGATAGATCCGCCTACGCATCCAGCGCCGCTGTTATTGTCCGCGAAACCGTTCTGGCCCGCCGCGTTCTGCGCTCCTGCCGTGACTCCCGATGCAAATTCAAGGTTCGACGTGCCAGCGATGGCTCCGCTGTCCGCTGCCGTTTGCTGCAAACGCTTTTGATAGCGCAGCGTTCCCATATCAATCGCCAGTCCGGCAAATCCTGCCAGCACCACCATTGCGATCGCCGTTCCGATTAACGCTTGGCCTGACTGCTTGTTAAATTTCATAGCGGCCTCCAACTAAATTCAATGTTTACCATTCGTTGACTAACTTGGCTTAATATCCGGCGCGGGGGACGTCGCACGGCGCAAATTCCTCTGTAAGAGTGCGCCCATTTTACTCCCGCCAGGCAACGCCAGGCAACGAAATATTGCATAAACGCGCGCTTTTTCAGGGCTTTGAGAGTACTGGGAGAAGATCTCCGACGCTCTCCGCTGGCCCGCGCGCATCCTCTTCTCGGCGTTCACATTGAGATACACCTCGCGAATTGCGAGGCTACCTCACCCGGTATAAAGGCACTTGCCGTACCAAACGCGGCCCTACCCAGCTACCAGCCTGCGAAACTCCGGCAGCACCGCAAACGGCGTCTTTACTCCCTCAATTCTCTCTCCAAGCTGTTGAATCTTCGAGGCTTCCACGTGTCCCAGCATCGTCCCCGCCCTCGCCAGATACTCCACCTTCTCCGGCAGCAGCCCCATCACCCGGCAGGCCGTCGCGTCCACCGCCACCGGGTCGTCACCAAATAGGAGAACTCCTGCACTTTTTGGCGAACCTTGTATCGGCCCGTTCCCTTCCATCCCCAGAATCCCGTCAACGATCGCGAAATCCGGCCGCGCCGCCGCGTTGATATCCAGTATCGACCGGTCAATCCCCGCCCAGTGCAGCACATTCTTCGGCCAGCCATAACAGCTTCCCGGCACAATCCCGAACATATTTTTCAACGAAAGCGTCACGCCCGCCCAGTGATGAGTTTTCAGTTTGGGCATCGAAACCAGAAAATCCACGCCCAGCACCGTCTTTGGCAAAAATAATTCTTTCAACCGAGTGGCCCGCGTCTCCAGTTCAACGCGCTGCACATCATCAATATTCAAATCGCAAAAATCTTTGCCCAGCTTGCCGGTAAACTCTTTCAATCGCACCGATTCCAGAATCGCCTGGGTATCGCGATCCATGGCCGGTCCGTCGCCGATGATCACTCGCGCCGCGCCCAGCTTCAAAAAACTTTCCCGGGTCGCGGCAATCACCGCCGGATGCGTATTCATCACGCCCTGCGGGTCGAGCCCCACCAGGTTCGGCTTCAGCAAAATTGTCTTGTCTTTCACCGGAAGCTGAAACTCGCGCAAGCTCTCGTAAATCAGCGCGAGCAATTCTTCTTCGTAGCGCGCGACTTTGCGGATCATCACCCGCGATGCAGGCCGCGAAAACGATGGAATCAACTGGCGATTGCGCTGATTCATCGCGCCGCTCCCACAGCAGTCTCCTGCGAAACGCTGAACCAACTGCGCGCCGGGTTCAGCGCCATGTACGCCCACGCCAAGACGTGCGTTCCATCTTCGGCAAGCGCTTCCGCGCTCCAATCCTGCAAATTCCGTTTCGCCGGCGGCGCCTGCATTCCGTAATTTTCCAGCGTCATCCGCGCCACCGCCAGCGATCCCGCGCTTTCTATTTTCGCGAATTGTTTTTGCAGCCATGCCAGACTCAGCACCCGGCCCGGTTTCTCCGGCGCATCTCGCAGCGCCAGCAGCGCCCAGCAAGTCGGCAGTACCAGAGCGTCGCCATCCACGCCATACACGCGCGGATTTCCGCAATTCCACCCGCCGCCTGGACACATGCGATCGTAAAGCAGCGCGACGGCCAGTTCCCGTCGTTCCCCGGCGTTCTTCGGCAATTGTTCCACCTTCGCCGCGCGCAACACCATCAGCGCAAACGATGTCGGCTCCACCCAGCTGCTCGTCTTAGGTGTCCAGCCCCACCCGCGATACGAATCATTTTGTGAACTGATGTGCGATTTCGGCCGTAGCTTTCGCATGAATCGCTGCAACGGACTGCTGTCGCGCGGAAAGTCTTCGCAGATCCATTGCAGTCCCACACGTAAATGTTTGTCGGACTCGGCGTCACCCGCCAATGCTGAACACGCCAACGAAGTCACCCATCCGCCGCTGCTCATCTCGGGCGCAGCTGCCCACGATCCATCGGCAAGTTGTTTCGAATGAAGATATCCGCTCAGTTTACGGAAGGCGTCTTGGTGTTCCTGCTCATTGCGAAAAGAAATCGCCAGCGCCGCCCAGCTCGTCGGCTCCACCCGGCTCTCTCCGCCGGCGTGAAATCCCCAGCCGCCATCGGCGTTCTGCATGCTTCTTAACAGCGATAAGCATTCACTTCGTTGATTTGTCGCCGATTCTGTTGGTGGCAAGTGATCTGGCATTTCGAGGGCGTTCGCGCCAATGCGGCTGGCTGCTCCGCGATTCCGTTACATGACCGGGCCAAGAGGAGGGCTGTCCGCATCCTTCTCGGCAAGATCCGCTTGTTCTTCGGTTATTTCAAGCTGGTGAATCAAACGGTGGAGATACCCGCGGGCCACGCCCAGGGCGCGCGCGCTTTCTGCTTTGCGCCATCCGTATTCACGAAGCGTGCGCAAAATCAAGCTGCGCTTGAATCGCTTGATTTCATCTTCGTAGGACATCACCGGAGTTTCGGCTTCGGGCTCAGCGGCGACTGGCTGCGTCACCGGTTCTTCCACCGCCGCGATCGAACGCAACGCTACCGGCAATTGCGCAACTTCCAGCGTCGTACCTTCCGACAGAACCACCGCCCGCTGCACCACGTTTTCCAGTTCGCGCACATTCCCGGGCCAGTTGTACTGCTCCAGCGCCTGCATCATCGCCGGAGAAAACCGCCGCGCCTTCTTGTGAAACATCTCTGTGGCCCGTTGCAGAAAATGATGCGCCAACAGCGAAATATCGTCCCGACGTTCCCGCAGGGGAGGTAGGCGCAGTTCCACCACGTTCAACCGGTAATACAAATCTTCTCTGAACTTTCCTTCCTTCACCATCTCTTGCAGATTGCGGTTGGTCGCCGAGATCAGCCGGACATCCACGTTGATTGTTTTGTTGCTGCCCAGCCTCTCAAAACTTTTTTCCTGCAACACCCGCAAAAGTTTCGGCTGCAATCCAAGTCCAAGATCACCGATCTCATCCAGAAACAGCGTGCCGTGGTTCGCCGATTCCACGCGCCCCTGCCGGGCCAGAAACGCTCCGGTAAACGCGCCTTTTTCATGGCCAAACAACTCGTCTTCCACCAGCGTCTCGGGAAGGTTCGCGCACGAAAACGCCACCAGCGGACCATTCACCCGCAAACCCTTGTGATGGATCGCACGTGCCAGCAGCTCTTTTCCTGTACCCGTTTCTCCGGTGATCAATACGTTCACGTCGCACGAAGCAATCCGTTCCGCCAGCCCGAATAATTCCTGCATCGCCGGCGAACTTCCCAGCAGACCGTGCAACATCCTTCCGCCGGTTTCCAGCGCGCGCAGATGCCGTAACTCGCGCTCCGCCGCCGACATCCGGTAGGCTCTGCGGAACAGTAGCCGCAATTCCAATATGTTTGGAGGATTTGGAACGCTGTCCGACGCGCCCTTCTCGATCGTCTGCAACAAGAGCCTGGTGTTTTCCGCGTCGCACAGCACCAGCACTGGGGGGTGACACGGCTGCGCGTTCAGGTCGTCTAGCAGCCGCAGCCCAATCTCTTCCGATTGTTTGTTCGAGTTCCGCAGGTCCAGCAGCACCACGTCCGACCAGGAAAGTATTTCCTGCAGCTGGTCAACTCGATTGGCACCATTGGTGCGAAGTGCGAAGCCGTCGCCCAAGGCGCGGGCAATCGCCTCACCTAATCCGCTGTCATAGCTTAGGAAGGATACCTGTAAGAGTTCTTTGTCCACGTACACATCTCCGGGCGACAACGATAAGCCCTTCAAAGGCGCCAGAAGCCTTGGAAGCTAAACTCTTGATAGTTGGGACTGGGCCCTTAACTTTTGCGATTGCGCCAGTGAGGACCAGATAAGCGCATCGCAAACCATAACACACCGACTCTGTCTGTTCTAGACAGAATCACCTGAGAAAATCGAAGAACCGCCGTTGCACACACGTAGGGAGCATGTCACCTTCCGTTCACGCGAAAGGTAACCTGCAGAGGACGTCTTTCAACTGATAGATAAGAATGGACTTATAATCGTGCCAAGCTGTGGTGAGCACTTCACAGCTCGTTGATCAGCTAACATGATGAAAAAAATTTCCACTGCGAGCGAGGGTACTACCTAACTTTTCCATAAGCCTCTGGTTTTAAAGGACTTAGCCCGGTGGAAGGAATAGTACTTTTTACGTCAGTTCGTTGCACTCACTTTGGGCGGATCGGACGGAATTCCTACCAGAATATCCACGCTGACCGCTTTACCCGCCTTCATCGCCGGCCGAAACGTCCACTTTTGGAAGGCCAACTTAGCCGCAGCGTCCATCTCATCCGAAAGCCCCTGGAATACCTTCAGATCGGCCACCACTCCATCCTCGGTGATCCGGCCCTTTAGAATCACAGATTTATGAAGCTTTTCTGCCGGCAGCGGTGTGCGTTTGAAATCAAACCGCGTCTCGGCTTCCGGTGGCACCAGGGCCGCCTCCATATGAACAACGCTTGCGTGAACCTGGGAAGGCGGTACCGCCGCACCGGGAACCGGGCTCTGACAGAACTGCAGCGTCCAGTTTTTACCCGATGCAGGTAAAAATACCGTGAAAATCTTTCCGCAACGCAGTGCCCCGTAAACGTCCAGTCCGCCGCCACCCATTGGCCCGGCAGAAACCAGCAACGCCGCGTGACGCGGCCCCGTTATTTTTGGCATCGCGAAAACCATGCTGGCCACGCGCTCTGGCTCCAGCATTCCCAGGCTTTCGCCGTTCCCGCCTGTTCCGCGCATGCTGATAATTCCTGGCATCCCAGAATTTCCACCGCCACCGCCCGATTTGCCGGATCCCACTCCGCTGCTTTCGTTTCCTCCGCCGACCCCTCCGTCGCTGCCACCGGTCACTGCGCCATCCGGCTGTCCGCCCGGCGATCCAATTCCTGTTCCTCCCGGCGCGATCGAAAACTGTCCGTAACGATTTCCCTGCGGCAGCGCCACCAGATCCGCCGCGGTTCCCGGATTTGTTCCGAGTATCAGCAACCCCTGGCCCGGCGCACCATTTGCTTGAAACTCCGGCGCCGAAACATTCCCGGTGCTCGCGTTCGAACTCGTCGGCAGATTCGGTGTGGACGGCGCTCCCACTGGCACCGCAAGCTTTGGCCGCTCGGTGCTCGAGATCAACGCGTCGGTCAACGATTGTTGCAGCATCGTCGGCGTCAAAGTCGGTGCTACCGTTTTGATCTCGGTATTTTCACGCTTGAGCGGCTTCGCTGCGTTCGGGTTCAGCTGCAGCGGTGCTTTCGGCACATTCGGCGGATTCAGCACCAGATTCGGCAGCCTCAGTTCGGCCTTAATCTTCAAATCTGGAGGACTGAGCGGTTGCAGAATCGTCTGGTGATTGTTGTCGGGAATTCGCGGCCGCGATGCCGCAAACAAGCCAGCCAGTGACGCCGTTGCGCCTTTCACCGGCTGCAATTCCGGCCACGTTCCACTTCCCGGCGCAGCGCCTGGTCCCGGCGGCAAAATCGTTGGCGCCTTCGCGCGCCGTTCAGGATCTGCCAGATGGTAATAAATCACCTGCTGATCGCTCAAAGGCACGATCGCAGCTTGCGTCGTTTGGAACGGCAGGTAGCGCAGCATCAACGGCAGCAGCAGGAAAAAGCATCCGTGCAACACAACGGAAATCGCTAGTTGCTTGCCGGCGAACCGCCGCGGTCGCACCGGAAAGTCGCGAAAATACTTACCGGAGATCAGCGTGAGATGGGTCGGATATCGCGAAAGAATTGTTCCCAGCCGCGCCCACCACGGCGTGCGGAAAAAATCCGCCGGCGTCAAAAACTCAGGTTGCCGCGAAGGAATAATTGCACGAGGTTCCGTTCGCGATGCGCGAATCGGGTCCAGCAGATTCTTCGCCTCAAACAACCCGACTGAGCCACCTTTGCCGTCGAAAATCACTGGACCTTTCCGGAGAGCAAATCCGTTCGTCAACGATTTCTCGGTACCGCCTGTGGGCGCCATCTACATGGTCTCGGTGTGAGTACACCCAGCCTCACAGCCCATAAAAGCACGAATCCTTCCAAAGGGAAAACCTCGAAAATCCGCCGCCGCCTCATGCTTCCCCCTGAATTCGCACCCTAAAGTCTCTGAATGAGTACAGAACTGCAAGTGCTTTGTCAGGTTTTAGATACCAAACTCTTGCACACCCCTAGCTCGTACTCGACCCACTCAACTCGCAACGTGAGCAAAACAAAAGAGTAAGCGCAATTCGCTTCCGCCCGAACTTTGGTAGCTCTCCTGCTACATCCTCTCCGGCTAGCCAGCAGTGTCGCTCCATTCCGAGGGATATCTCCTTATGTCTGCTTCTCAGACCCCGACTTCCAACAAACTCATAGTACTCGTTGTCATCGCCGTTTTTCTTACTCTCTCGTTCGTTCTTGCGAATTCAACTTCCGCTCAGGCTGTCGCGGAAACGGCTGCCACCACCTCTGTCTCCGCTTCGGTTGCTGCTGCCGGCGCCGCAAACGCCAAGGCTATCGGCTCCGTAAAATTCCCCTCCGCTGGCGCTTCAGGCTCGGCTTCCGAGGCTTCAGGTGTCTCGCCTCATTTGGTCGCTTCCTCCGGTCCGCCGCCTGAAGACACCAATCGCAAAGCTCTTGAGGCTTCCGCCGGGAAAGATGCCGGAAAGCTTCTACTCCGCGCTACGCCGGTCGAAGCACAAATCTGGGTCGACGGCAAAATCGTCGGCAAGACCCCGATGCTGCTGGTTCTGGCTCCAGGCAAATATCAGATTGAAATGCGCGGCTCACGGGGCCAAACTGGCAAGAGTTCTGTCGCTCTTCTGCCACGCGAAACGCGTGAACTGGCCGTAAAACTTGATTCGCTTTACCCAGCTCGGGTAATTTCGGTCAAGCCATAAAGGCTTTTGAAATATAGCGCAGTGATTTTTTTTCGAGTCTTGGGAGGAATCATGGCAGGCATTGAATTCGATCGGCAGATTTTTTCTTCGACAACGGACACCACTAAAAAGACTCAAGCGCCAAAGGCCATGGGCGGAATTCTACTCGTCGTCGCGCTTGGACTCGCTGGCTTTGTCGGCTACAAAATCTTTACCCAAGCCAGCCAGAATTACCAAATCTCCGCCGCCAAGGCTCAAGTAGAACAACTTCAACAGCAGCTCGCCGATTCGCAAAAGCAAATCGAAGAACTCGAAAAGCATCGCAAGGCAGTGAAGCCGGAACCTCCGGCCCCGGTTGCCCAGCCGATTGCAGTTGAGAAAAAACCCGCGCCCGCCAAGCCCGTTTACAAGATTGCTGCCGCCAGCGCTCTGCCGCCTCAACCCAAACCGGTCGTCTACACCCAGCCTTCTCAATCCGCCGTGCCTGCCAATCAGAATACCGCCGCGATCCAATCCGAACCAACCGCGAACCACCAGGCATGGCAGGCAACCACCGATCGCCTGGCCGACGTCGTCGGCGTCGTTGACCAGCAGCAGAACGAACTTGCCGAGACTCGCGAAGCCGTCAATCGCTTGCTATCACAGACCCGCCGTCAAGCTCTCGCTTTCGAACTGCTTCGCGGCAATAGCCGCATGCCGGTTGGCCCCGTCACTCTTCAACTGCGCTCCGTGGACATGAAGGGCCAGCGCTATTCCGTCTGCGTCTACTTTGAAGACAAATGCATCGAGCTCAAGGATCGCGTGCTCAATGAAGTCGTTGTCTTCGTCGTTTCCAAAGACACGCCTCCGCTCGAACTGGTCGCCACTAAAGTTCTTCGCGACCAGATCGTTGGCTATCTCGAAGTCCCCGCCGATAGGCAACAATAGAGTCGCCGCCTTCTCTTCGCTGACAGCGCCCCGTCGTCGCTGTCATGCCAGCACGGCCACCTTTTCCTTACAGCGCCGCCGCCCTCTTTACGCTGTCATCCTGAGTCCGCCGAAGGCGGACGAAGGATCTCAACCTAAGTTCCAGCGCAACGCAGAATCCCGCGCAACGCCACCACACTCGCGACGCAATTCGCCATCGCCACCACTGTCTGTTTGATTATTCGTTCCAGTGCGGCCCGCCGCGCCGTCCTACTGCGCTGGCGGATTGTGGGAATTGCTCATCCCCGAAAAGAAGTAATTGCTGCACGCCCACTTCGCCAATTCCTGATTGAACTCCGGCTTGGCATTCAAGTACCGCGCCGCCCAGAAAATCTGGTCCAACAAATCGCGCGCATAACAGTGGGACAGCTCCACTTTCAGATGGTTGGTCAGGTAGTCCACCAGGAAGTTCATGTCCTCTTCGCGAACCGTCAACCCGCGCACCTCTTCCGCTTCCCGCCGGAAAATTTTCACGAACTGTTCCGGCGACGCGAAATCCACCTTTATCTTGTTAGGAATGCGCCGCACAAACGCCTGATCCCCAAGCTGCATCGGCTCAATGTTCGTAGAAAACACCACCAGCGTGTCAAACGGTATCTGGAATTTCCGCCCGCCCGGCAGCCCCAAATATTCAATCCGCTGGTCCAGCGCCGTCATCCAGCGATTCAACAACTCCTGCGGACGCATCCGTTGCCGCCCAAAATCGTCAATCACGAAAATCCCGTTATTCGCCTTCATCTGCAGCGGCGCCGAGTAATACCGCGAAACCGGGTTGTACTGCAGCTCCAGCATTTCCCCGGTCAATTCTCCGCCCGTCACCACGCACGGCCGGTGGCACAGCACCCATCGCCGGTCCGAATCCTCGATCTCCGATTCCACCCGCCGCTGGTGCACTCCCGGATCAAATACCGTGATGATCTGGTTGTCCACCTCCACCGCGTACGGGATCCACACATAGTCGTGATAAATCGCCCGCACCCGGCTCGCTATACTCGTTTTCCCAGTTCCCGGCGGCCCATACAGGAACATCGAAGTACCAGACACCACCGCCGTTCCTACCCTCAGCAGCATGTCGTCCCCAAGCACCAGGTCCTGGAACGCCACCGCCAACTGGTCCGGCCGCACCGTTGACGTCGCCACGCTCTGCTGCTTGACCCTCGCTACATAGTCATCCAGCGAAACCGGTGCCGCCCCGGTGTACTGATTCAGTGACAGCAGATCCGCCGCCCGATGCCTGCCCTGCTGGCTCGCCGCAATCCGGTGCGTCCCACCGCTCATTCCCTTCACTTCGCAAAGCTGTTCTTTGCGGAAAAACTGGAAAATCTCGTCCACCACCCCTAAGCTCAAGCAAAGATGGTTACTTAGGTCCATCAGCGTCATCTCACCGTTGAGATACAGGATCTTCAGCGCCAGGTCTTCTAGCAAGCCTCGCCGTATCCCGGTATCTTCCGCCCGGTGCGGCACCACCAGCGGTCCTTGATTGATCTCCATCAAAAAGTCCGTCATAACCTTCCAGTCGTGCACAGCGGGATACACTTCCCCCACCGGCAGGCTTCTTCCCTACCTGTAAAGGCACATTCCATGCCACTTCGCTTTTCGTTGAGCTTCTTAGTTCGTCGTCTAGTCAATGGCGACTATGCACAAGAACCATTGCCTCGGCTTGTCTGTGATTGTGCCAAGTCAGAAACACCAGGACTTCTACCACGTCTCCTCAGTGCAACCGCGGAAAGCACATACAGCACTACTGACACTAACAGCAGCGCTCGCAGGCCCGTCCAGAACGAAAGGGATTCCAGCACGCCTCCCACCACAGCTCCCAGTAGGTTTGAGCCGAGCGCTTCGCTATTGAACGAAACTTCCGCAAAACTCCGTACGAATATGATCCCCGCGAAGTACACCGGCAAACACAACACGCCCATTGCTGCCAGCCCCTTCTCCCACGGATTCGCAAAAAACAGGCTTTGCATCGGCACCAAATAACCAATCGCCGCCGCAATTAAGATTCCCGCGTACGCGATCTTCCGCGATATCCGAGGGAAACTCGCCACCGTCGCATTCGCCGCAACAATCAGCATCAATAGCGCCGCCACCACAATTGAATTCACCACCCACGTCGTTCCGAAAAGCAGCGCAATCTTGCTGATAATTTGCACCTCCAGCAGCAGAAATCCCGCTCCAAGAAAAAAGAAATGCCAGTGAATTCGCACCAAACCTTCCCCGGTTCGCGCCATGAACCAGAACGCCATCAACACGATCAGCACTGAAATCAATATCACGCTCAAAGGAATTCCCGGCTCATGCTGGTAAAAGTACGGCCAATCGTCCGTGGTCAACGAAGCTTTCGACACTTCAAATCCTTTGTTGTTCCGCACATACTCCGCAATCGCCGGGTCATTTAGCGCGTTGGCCAATTTCTGTTGCGATCCAACCAGAAAAAATCTTCCCGGCGTTCCGTACTGCGCCGCTGACTGGATTTGCAGCGGCGTCTGGCCAAACACCGTCGTCAACAACCCTTGCAGCCGCCCTCCAACCCACGGGTTGTCCACCTGGAACTTCACCACGAACAGCCCGTCCGGTTGCAGCCGCTTCTGTGCAGCCTTCATCGCCTCGACCGTATACACGTAATTGTCGATCCGGATGTTGGAAAAGTTCGAACTTGTGGTATGCGAATCAAGCAGAGAGAAAACAATCAGGTCAAATTGCGCGTGGCCATTTTGGATGTAACTCCGCGCGTCGTCTACCACCACCGTTACCCGCGGCGAATCGTACGGCTTTTCAAAATGCAATTGCCGCCCAAGTTTCAGGATCAGCGGATCAATCTCCACCGCTGTCACCTGCTGCGCTCCGTTGCGCAGCGCCGCCGCCACATCATTTCCCGTGCCCGCTCCTAGCACCAGCACCGCCCTCGGCGACGGCGCAAACCGGTACGGCAAATTGTACGGATCCCACTCCACCGGCGCTCCGTTCAGCAAATCCGGATGCCGCTTCAGAAAATCTGGCGACAAATTCACAATCCGTTGGTACCAGGTATCGTTCGTCGACACCTCGTACGAGATGATGTCGCCCGCCTCATAAATCGGTCTCATCGAAAGCTTTTGATATGGCGACCAGTACGTTGTCGAGTGGTCCTTCGCCGGAATGGCCATCAGGGCTACGCATGCTGCTGACAGCGCCAGCGTCGACCAGCGCAGCCGCGGAATTTTCCACAGTCCAACCACCATCAATCCAGCAAACACTAGCAGCCACACCACCGGTGGTGTTGCCGCGAAACTTAACCCGGTAAACAATGCGATCCCTGCCAATCCCGCAGCCACATTCAAGCTATACGCCCGGACCCCAGCTCTCGCATTCTCCAGCAGCCATCCAACAACTTGCCCAAACGGAATAAAACAAAACACCAGCAGCGCAAAAATCGGCACTGTAATCAGAATCGCCGGGATCGTAATCCCCCAATTCGTCGGCATCGTCGGTACGCCCCAAATATCAACGTCCGCGCTGCTTCCCAACAAACTCGGTAGAATCGTAATCAGAGTTCTTAGCGGAGCCCAGGGGATTTCCATCAGCATACATAACAGCAGCAACGGCATAAACAGAGCGATCAGATTCCCCCGCCGCTTGCTGAAATAGCATCCCAGCCCAAATCCAAAAAAACACGCCACCAGCACGAAATTCTTGAAATAAGCGAACATCCGGATCTCCGATGACACCCATCGGATCATCATCATCTCGAAAAACATTCCGGCCACGCTGAACACTATCAGCGGCCAGTACGAAAATCCTCCCAGCTCCTTTACATCAAAATTCCATTTCGATACCGCCGCCCGGCCAACCTTAGCGATTCCCTGGTATCGCTCTTGGTAAAATCCAAATAAATACTGAATCGACAAAAGCCCCAAGAAGGCGACCAGCACGAAAGCCACAGGACTCAGCCGTATTTCGACGACATTCACTCCGCCTCCGATCGCTCAAAACACGCTTTTGGTTCTGTTAGTAAAGGAAACCGTAACTGCGACTCTGCGACGAAGCGAGCATATCACGGTGAAGGTCGGTCGCAGGACCAACCGCGACCTGTTTAGTCATTCGCAAACGTAAAACATCTGGGTCAGACACCGATACCTAGAACGTATTGGTGATAAATGGCAAATTTTCCTGATGTACGACATGGAATCTGTCCTCGAAACTCTTGCACAACTCCGCTCGATGCGCGGGTAAGAGCAACGACCGGGTTCCGCAAGACTCATCCCGCATCTCGCTAGGCTAAGTCTGGAAGGAGGTCATTTGCCATTTTCATTCAGCTCTGCAGTGCAGGCCGTTCATAACCTTCTTTATGCCCTATCCGGATTAGCGGTTTTTCAAACCATGCCCACGATACTCTAGCAATCGCAACAGTCAGAATTAGGGCGACTATTGCCGCAACCGCCCCACGATTTGAACGCTTTCCTAGCAGAATGAGAACGACCCAATAAACCAATAGGTTGAGCAGATACACCCCGTAAGCAATGTTGCCCAAACCCCTTAACCATCTCACTTGGAGCACCGCAGCTAGTTTTTCGTCAACTAGACTCATCAAGAGGATGCAAACAAAAAGAAGGTCCAGGCAATCGAATTCTATGACTCGGGCGAAAAACGTCGGCGGATCTCCTGGAGATACCCAAACTGACACCACGGCACAGACCAGCGTTAAAAGTTCGATAACTGTCCATAGTGCGCGGCGATGTGCACACAGTATTTCCCATACTTTCTGTTGCCGCAGATAATAAGCGGCCCCGACCCCCAGTAACAACGCGTCCATCCTGCACGGCAGCAATACGAAGACGGCGATCTTAAGCTGCGGATTCACCAGGAATAGCGTCAGTCGGATTAATGGTGCCAAAACGATTCCGCTCGCCAAAATCGAAACAAGACGCTGAGGTCTTACGAAGTAGATTAGCGCGGGAATGACTAGATAGAACTGCTCTTCCACGGCCAGCGTCCACGTCGGATTTAAAATGCCCATCGACTCGACGCTGTGGATCGCCATCCAAAAATTCTGAGAAAATGTTACACAAACCTGCCAAGGGATTCTCGGTTCGAACATCGATTGAAGTGACGAAAAGCGAGCGAGAATAAATGCTATCGCGAGGAAGGCAAAGTATAGCGGAAATATTCTGCACGTACGGCGCTTGTAAAATACTCGAAAATAGTTATGTGAACCACGGGCATCAAGCAATATTCCGCCAATCAGAAATCCGGAGAGAACAAAGAAAAGGTCTACGCCGGACCACCCGAGGGCGGTAAGCCGGGCCAGTTGGTTCACGAACCGAGGCGACCCATTTTCGACCGCCAAGTAGACGTAGTGAAAGACCACTACCATGGCGACCGCTACGCCTCGCAAGCCATCAAGCTGAGGAATCCGGCGTGTAAAATCAGGCAGCGGTTGCAAAGGACGTTCTATTCATTCTGTCGCCCTGACGGCAACGTGAAGATATCAACTTCAAATAAACTATAACCGAACACCGATTCCAAAAACGTATTCGTGGTAAATGGCGAACTTATCCCAATGAATGACTTTGAATCTGTCCTCAAGTCTCTTGCGCAAGTCTTCTTCGGCACGTGGAAAGGAGCCGCGATCGAGCTTCCACAGAATCCGTCCTGCGAGTCTCTGCTTATTGAGAACCGCGTCAAGCAATATCATGTGTCCGCCTGACCGAAGTACTCTCCGGCTTTCGTCGAGTGCCCGATCCAACATGGAATCTGTCAGATGGTGTGTCAGCGATTTGCAAATCACCATATCGGTGCCGCCGTCGACAATCGGCATTGACGTTGCATCTCCTAGAACGGCCATACCTGTCGGAGTTTTTACCCGAAAGCCCTTTAACTTCGGCAACTCCAGATCAAGGCAAACGTACCGACAATCCGTTGGAAATAAATTACGAACCGTTCCAGTTCCTCCTCCGATATCCACAACTACCTTCGGACGGAAAGGTGTTAACTCTCGGGACATCCGTTCGAGGACGTGGTTCGAACCGGCTATCGTCTGAATTTGGTCATATACCCAGGGATGGGCAGCCAGCCGATGTAGAAGGCCCGTCAGCAACTCAACCTACCCGCCTTGCCGCGGCTATCAGGGACGATCCGAACGGCAGCACAAACCGCGATTTGATCAGCCTCGCTTCTTGGGCCAGCACAAAGGTGAGTAGCCCGTTCAACACCGGCACAATCCGCAGCTCTTCCAATGAAAGATCGCGGTCTGCTTCTTCGTGCTTCGGACTCCCCGTTTTGCGGCGAACGGACCCAATCCGCCGCACCAACCAAAGTAACGGATAAATGCTCGCCATGAACTGGGAAAAAAACTCTATTTCGAAGCCTGTCTGGTTAAGTTTGCTGCGCAAGTCATCAGGCTCATAACGCCGGCAATGATGAGCAGCTTCATCAAAATAGCTCCAAAGCGACTGATGAGCGGGAACCGTCAGCAAAATTACACCACCAGGCTTTAACATCGAATGGATCGAGCGAAAAATTTGCAGATCGTCCGAAAGATGCTCGACCACATCGAACGCACCGATTAAATCGAATGGCACGCCAAAACCTGGTTGATCGACGTTCCCGCGCACCAGAGGACAGGATGTCCTTTTTCGCGCAAATGCCAGGCCTTCCGCAAACAAATCCATTCCCACAACGGTTCCCCGAGTGCAAGTCTGCTCCAATGCGCGGAGCACATTGCCCGTTCCGCAGCCAACTTCAAGCACCCGGTAACCATCCGGCAAGTCCTTCGTCAGTTGTGCCACCAAGACGCAATCACCCGATTTCGCGCCCGGAACCAGAAGTGCTCGCTTTCAACCCTGGCAAGATGATCGAAAAATTCGGGGTCGTAAGACTCTCGGACACTCGCCTCCGCAAACTCCCGCGTGTCGTTAGCGTCACCCACAAGCGAACTCACGCACCGCTGAGACGACGCGGTCCTGATCGCCGTTACTCAGTTCGTTATAGAACGGCAAACGAATTACACAGTCGCTCACCCTCTCCGTCACTGGACAATCGCCTTCTTTTCCGCCCCATCGCTGGCCCATCTCGGACAAATGCAGCGGCAAATAGTGAAACACGCTGAGAATTTCGCGCGCCTTTAAATGCGCGATGAGTCCCTGACGAGCCCCCAGCGTCGGCATCAGCATATAAAACATGTGCCACGGCTGCTCGCAATATTCCGGCACAAATGGCAGCTTCACTCGGTTCTGCCCGGCCCATTCCTTAACGTTCTTCCGATAGTATTCCCATATCCGGCTGCGGCTCGCTTGAATCTGCTCCCAGTGTTCAAATTGCGCAAACAAAAATGCCGCCAGCACATCCGAAGGAAGATAACTTGACCCCACATCCACCCACGTATATTTGTCGACCTGCCCACGAAAAAACCGGTTCCGGTTCGTGCCTTTCTCTCGAATAATTTCCGCACGCTCGATGTACTGCGAATCATTGATCAGCAGCGCGCCGCCTTCTCCGCAGGTAAAATTCTTGGTTTCGTGAAAACTTTGCGTCGCCAGACAGCCAAGCGTTCCGAGCTTCTTTCCTCTGAATTTTCCGAAGAGTCCATGCGCATTGTCTTCGACCACCGCAATCCCGTGCCGTGCGCCAAGCGCAAGGATGGAATCCATTTCGCATCCCACACCGGCATAATGGACGGCCACGATGGCTCTCGTGCGAGACGTTATTAGCCTTTCGATCTTCCGTTCATCGATATTTAGGGTATCCTCACGAATATCGCAGAAAATCGGGCGCACTCCGCGCAGCACAAAAGCATTCACTGTGGACACGAACGTAAACGACGGCACGATAATTTCGTCCCCAGGCTGAAGATCGAGCAGCAACGCTGCCATCTCCAGCGCATGGGTGCACGACGTCGTCAGCAGGGCTTTGCCGACGCCAAGTTCCCTTTCCAGGAATTCGTGACACTTCGCTGTGAACCCGCCATCGCCCGAAATGTGCCCGATTTCAAGTGCCTGAAATATATATCGAAATTCGTTGCCGGCGAGACTCGCTCTGTTGAATGGAATAGGTTTCACGCAAGCGCCTGAATAACGCGATACTACTGGAGTATCAGTTCCTAGACAAGCATTCGGACGCCACAATTGAAAGGCGATTCGCGCTGCAGAGAGTACGGGTGCAGGCGCGGACAGAACGCGCTGCGCTCGCAAAGCATGAATGGCGAAACGTATGATAACGTCTTCGCGTGCCGTGCAGGAAAGAGGATTGATGCAGTTTGGTTTGAACAACCTTCGGCTGGGACCGGAAATATCCAGCGAATCTATCCACGTCCTGGTGCTTGGCGTGGGCGGCAATGTCAGCCAAGGCATCCTAAAAGCGTTAGCCGCGAGCAAGCTCCCTTGCCGCGTGATTGGCGCTTGCGTTAGTTCTTTATCGTTCGGCCTCTATACGGTTGACAAGTCCTATGTCTCGCCTGCTGCTGCCGATCCGACTTTCTTGAGTTGGTTAATCGGCGTTTGCCGCACGGACCACATACATGTAATTCTGTCTGGCGTCGAACCGATTCTGGCTGTCCTCTCCCGCGAAGCAGAACGAATTCGCACGGAGACGGGGGCGATCTGCATCGTCAGCTCTCCCGAATGCTTGGCGATTGGAGATGACAAGCTCCTCACGTGCCAATGGTTAAAGGATTCCGGATTTGCATTTCCGCGATATGCAGCCGCACAGGATTTCGACGGCGCCGAGGCACTGGTGAACAAATGTGGCTTCCCACTGATTGCCAAGCCTAGGTTCGGCAAGGGTGCCCGAGGCATCATTACGGTTAAGAATCATGAAGAACTGCGTTCGGTGATTGGAAAAGAACCCTACGTCATACAGGAGTACATCGGAGACCCTAAGCAGGAATACACCGTTGGCTGCTTCAGTGATTGCGATACGAAAGTCCGCGGGGCAATCGTGCTCCGGCGGGATTTGATAGAAGGGACTACCTATCGCGCGGAAGCCGGACTTTTTCCGACCGTCCGAGCGGAGGCGATTCGGATCGCTGAGGCGTTACGTCCGATGGGGCCGTGCAACGTCCAGATGCGCATCCATCACGATGTAGCAGTATGCTTTGAAATCAACGTTCGTTTTTCAGGAACTACTCCGGTGCGTGCTCGTCTCGGTTTCAACGACGTTGCGGCTGCTCTAGAACATTTTATCTTAGGCCGGCCCGCCGTTGACCTGCCATTGATCACTAGCGGAATTGCGCTGCGCTATTGGAATGAAGCGTACGTGGATCCCTCTGCCGTGGCTGAGCTGGATCAACTTACCCGGCTCGAGGATCCAAAGAAATATCACACGGCCATCGAAGACTACGGGATGTGGAAATGAGGGTATTCCTCACTGGAGCTACTGGCCAGGTTGGGAGGGCAATAGCCGCCCGGCTAGACAGTGAAGGTTACGTGGTAATCGGCATGAGTCGCAAGCGCCGCGACGTGCAAGGGTTATCAGAACACTTCGAAGCGAACCTGGGATCAGAAGAAACTGTAGACCTGATTAAGCGCGCAGTGCTGCCATGCGAGATGATCGTTCACGCAGCAGCTTCATTGTCGCATGACCTCTACGACCCCACGATTTCCCTGACCAATTGTTTAGGCACACAACTCATTCTCAGACTTGCTGAGCTCTGGCGAACCCGTCAGATGGTGTATCTCTCTAGCGTTCCAGTCATTGGCCTCCCACAGTCTGATCCGATAACCGAAGAACATCCGGTAAACCCGCCTTCTGCGTATCATGCTTCCAAGCTTTACGGGGAATATCTGATGCAAATCGCAAATCGCGACGGCTTTCGCGCCGTGAGTCTTCGGCTTTCATCCCCCGCCGGTCCGGGAACGCCCGCCAATCGGATCCTGGCTACTTTCGTACGACGTGCGCGAGCTAACGAGCCCCTAAAGATTCTTGGTCGCGGCAGTCGAAAGCAAAATTATGTGGACGTGCGCGATATTGCGGCAGCGGTGAACGCCTCTCTAAACATGAACGCCTCCGGCCTATACAACGTGGCAGCCGCGCAAAGCGTCAGCAATCACGAACTCGCGCTCACCTGCGTTGACGAGCTTTCTTCGTCTTCACCTATCGAGTTTTCAGGAAAGCCTGATCCAGAAGAAGGCGTCATGTGGAACGTTTCCATTGCGAAGGCCCAGAGGGATCTTGCCTTTTACCCCAGGTTCAGCATTCGGGATTCGATCCAGGCAATTTCTGATGAGTTTACTACTTCCGGATGATGTCCCCGGCAATCGCGGCCTGATTGGACACTTCCGCTGAAATCACATACGGGAGCCGGTCCATCAGCCGAAAATGCATACGAGCCAGGTATTCCCCAATGATCCCCAATGCAAACAACTGCGCCCCCGAAAAAATCGCGATGATCGATGCAAGGAACGGAAACCCCGGAACCGGACTCCCATCAACCAAATACCTGCTGATCACAAAAGCGAGAGTCAGCAGCCCAAATATGGTGAAAGCAAAACCGATAAGACTTGCAATTTGAAGCGGCAGCACACTGAACCCGGTCATCATGTTAAGCGCATGTAGGACGAGCGCACGCAGACTGTAACCAGAAACTCCTTCGCGGCGAGAGTCGTGGCGAACGGTCAAAGCGCCGAAACGAGTTGTTCCCCAGGTAAGTAGCACATCGACCGACACGAACGGACCGCGGTACTGCTGGAAAGCATCACGCACCTGGGTTCTGAAGACTCGAAACGAGCTAATCTTCTGCGCAATGTCCGCACCCATCGCATTTTGCAGAACGATCTTCGTGATTTTCGACGCCAAATCGCGAAGCAGACCATGTTGCTCATGCTCGGGCACCCCGTAAACGACATCGAAACCCTCCTTCAATTTCACCAGAAGCCTAGGAATTTCGCTCGGCGGGTTTTGTAAGTCGTCGTCCATCGTAACCACGATTTCATATTTCGCGGCTCGAATTCCGCACAGCAGCGCATTGTGCTGACCAACGTTCCGCATCAGACTAATCCCGCGGATCCACGATCGTTCCTGTGCCAGCTCCGTGATCAGCTGCCAGCTCTCGTCCGGACTCGCGTCATTCACCAGAATCAATTCGAATTCTTGCGCACAATTCGGCAACGCCTCTTCGAGTTCTGTCACCAGCTGTGGCAGCACCAGCGAGCTGTTGTAGACAGGCACGATCACCGAAATTCGTCGCGGTCCCGCTTCGTTCTTCATTCTTTCCATCTCACCTGGAATCAATCGGTAATGTTTCCTCAAGTCTAGGTGAACTTCACGCGTTAACAGTTTTGAAATTCCCGCTCGGTTGTTCTTTTCGTACCTGCTCCCGCCGTGTAATACTCATTCTCGGTTCGCTCAACTCGTGA
>Ga0210402_10000469_pt1 | contig 45210 bp, 45 predicted proteins | sample IncBWC7MmetaG_FD_161055 | JGI IMG/M metagenome (GOLD analysis project Ga0210402, IMG submission 161055) | Forest soil microbial communities from Barre Woods Harvard Forest LTER site, Petersham, Massachusetts, United States - Inc-BW-C-7-M | ecosystem: Environmental > Terrestrial > Soil >...
TCCTCCGCGACCTTGGCGATGCCGGCATTGGAGCAGATCTCGTCCTTGTCGCCGCCCACCGCGCCGGAGGAGCCCACCGCGCCGATCACCTCGCCATGGTATTTGACCGGCACGCCGCCCGCCACGCCGACCACGCCCTCGATGTTGGTCATGGGAGAGCCCAGTGTGGAATTGCGCGCGGTGGCAAATTCGCCGGAGGTGGCGAAGCGGCTGGCGAGCGTGAGGGCAGTGTAGGCCTTGGCCTTCGACAGGCTGATGGTATGTGGGCCGGTGCCCTCATCGCGCAGGAATGCCTTCATCAGGCCGGCGGAATCGACCACGGTGATGGTGGTATGAAAGCCCATGCTGCGGCATTGTTCGATGGCGCCCATGGCGATCTTCTGGGCCATCTCCAGCGACAATTCATGGGTGGTGACAACGCCGCCCGCGGCCCAGGCGCCGCCCGGCAACCATGAGAGGGAGACGGCAAGTGCAAGATGCGACAGGCGCATGGTGTTCTCCGTTCGATTCATGAAGGGGATGGCGGTTGACCTGTGTTCAAGGAGCGCGCGGTATTGAGGCACAGGCGGCCAAGGCTGGCAACAAGCCTTGCTTTTGGCGCGGCGTCTATCCCGCAAAAATATCATTCAGCCGCTTGCCATTTCCTGCGCTGGCCAGGCCGTCGAAGGAGCCTCGCTTGATCTCTTCGGCGGCGGACAGCATCGCCGCCCAGGCCACCCGCGCCAGCGCGCCGCCGATGCTGATGCGCCGCACACCAAGATCGGCCAGCTCGGCGACCGTGAGACCCGGCGCGCTCATCAGCACATTAACGGGTTTGGGCGCCACCGCCCGCACCAGCGCGGCGATGTCCTCCCTGCGCTTGATACCAGGGGCATAGAGGCAATCGGCGCCCGCCTCTGCGAAGGCGGCAAGCTTGTCGAGGACGGGATGGAGGGCGGTGGGATCGGCCAGCAAGGTTTCGCTGCGGGCCACCAGGATCACCCCCTCGCCGGACGCGTCAATTGCGGCGCGGGCCGCCCTGATGCGGTCGACCGACACATGCGGATCGTAAAGACCCTCCCCATCCAGCCGCGTGTCTTCCAGCGAAAGACCGGCGACGCCGGTCTTGATGGCGAGCAGGACATTGTCAAAAATGCCTTCGGGATCGACGGCAAAGCCGGACTCGAAATCGGCATTGACGGGCAAATCTACCGCGCCGCAAAGCGCGGTCAGATGGCGGAGTACGTCGTCCCTTGGCACCGCGTAATCGGCGCGGCCGGTCGACCAGGCAAAACCGGAACTGGTGGAAGCGAGCGCGGCAAATCCCAGATGCTGGAGAAGCCGCGCGCTGCCCAGATCCCAGGGGTTGGGAAGGACAAAGCAGCCGGTGTGGTGAAGCGCCCGGAAACGCGCGCGTTTTTGCGCAAAGTCCACCATCCTGTTTTCCCCTCGTCATGACCGCATCAGCCTAGCGCGGGCCAAAGCCCCGCCAAACCCGCTCGGGACGCGAAGCTGCCATGCTGCTGTTTCAGGTCGGGGGGCGGCAGCGGCATCACAAATCGCCAATCCGCGCCGGAAGCGGGCGTACCCTGTAAATCGGGGTCCGGGACAGGCTCTATAATCGTTCCGCCAGACCGAAGGCGGCACCGGCGACAATAGCCAAAATCCCAATAACCACGTACCATCCGAAAGTTGTCAGCAGTGTCCGCCTCATGTGCCTGACGCCGGTTCGCATGGGTTAGTGGTTTGTACGTTCACGAAGGAATGAAATCACCAATCTGATTCTCCAGCCCTGGCGCGGCGAAGAATGACGACGGTGCGCCCGCGCCACACACAAAAAGAACGGGCGGTGATTTTCCGCCCGTTCTGCCGATCATGCGCGGTGGGATTAGGGGCGCCCGCGAGCGATCATGCAAACGCATCATGATCCCATTCCGGCAGTGGCACTGAGCAGTTTTGCTCACTTTCCCAATGGGTTGGCGGTCACGATGCATGGAACTTTGCAGCCGGAGGGCCGTTTCAGGTTCGTTCGTTAAAGTGTACTATTTCATACCCATTCAGGATGTCCGATTTTGACCATATCCACGGATGCATTCGATCCACAGTCGTTTCTTGCCGAGGCCGGCGACGGGCGCACCATAACCAAATACGCCAAGAACCAGACCGTCTTCTCACAGGGAGACGCGGCGGATGCGGTCTTCTTTGTCCAGAAGGGCAAGGTGAAGATCTCCGTCGTGTCGGACCGAGGGAAGGAAGCGGTGGTCTCGATCCTGGGGCCGGGCGAATTTTTTGGCGAAGGCTGCCTTTCCGGCCAGCCGCTGCGCATGGCGACTGTGAACGCCATGACAAGCGCGACTGTCACGCGCATCAAAAAGGACCAGATGGGTCAGCTGCTTCATGAAGAACCGCTGTTCTCAGAGATCTTCACGACACACCTTCTGAAGCGCACGATTCGTATCGAAGCCGACCTGATCGACCAGTTGTTCAATTCCAGCGAGCGGCGGCTGGCGAGACTGCTGCTGATCCTGGCGAATTATGGCAATACGGGAACGCCGGAGCCGATTCTGGCCAAAATCAGCCAGGAGACCCTGGCCGAGATGATCGGAACCACGCGATCCCGCGTCAGCTTCTTCATGAACAGGTTTCGCAAGCTGGGATTCATTTCCTACAACGGCCATATCGAAGTTCACAAATCTCTCTTGAACCTGGTGCTGCACGAACAGCCGCATATCGACACCTGACCCAGGCTGCGCTGGCCGCGCTCCGCGCCGGAGTTCCGCACAAGGCTGTCCATTGCCGTGAGCAATACAGCACAGTTTACACGCCGCGCCGCGCCTAGACTCAACGCCTGTCATGCTGAACGAACAGGGAATTGGAGAGTTGTAGAGAAGGGTCAACACCGTGGGTACAAAATTGTCAGAAATGCAAGCGGTTCCGCAAATTTCGTTTGGCCTTGCCTGGTGGCGCAAACTTTCCAGCCTGGACGATAGGAATAGCGGCGGCCCGAAGGGTGCGCTGCGCAAGGCGTTTGCCCGGGAACAAAACCTTATCCGTGAGATAGACTGGCTGATCGAGGAGCAGAAAACGCTCCGGACGGAATCCGACCATCGCCTGCTGAACGGCCTTCAGATCGTCATCAGCATGCTGATGTTGCAGAGCCGGGCGGCGCCGACATCCGACCTGGCGTCGCAATTGTCGTCGGCGGCCAATCGCGTGGCGGCCATCGAGCGCATCCATCGCCGCCTTCATTTCAACGACGGCACGCAGGCGGTGGCGTTCAAGAATTACATGGAGGAGCTCTGCGCCGAGTTTTACGGCGTCGCGGATGGCAACAATGTCGCCTCGCCGGGCGTCGCCGTCCAATGCGACGACATATCGCTTCCGACCACGATCGCCATTCCGCTCGGGTTCATCATCAACGAACTCGTCACCAATGCCATCAAGCATGGCGAGGGCCGGGTTGAAGCCAGGCTGAAAGGACAGCCGGGCAAGGGCTGCACGCTGACCGTCTCCAATGACGGGCCCGCATTGCCGGACGGATTCGACCCCGCCACCAGCACGGGGCTGGGGATGAAGGTCGTCCAGTCCTTCACCCGGCAGATCGGCGGAGAATTCAGCTTCGAACGCGGCGCCGAAAACCGGGGCGCGCGATTTATCGTGCGATTCATCTGATCGTCCATCTGCAGGATGCACCCGAAAGGCCGTTCCACGCGTTGTGACGGGGAACGCCACAGTCAGTTCGGATTTTGGGACTGAAAAACCCACCACATTCTGTGGCGCTCCCATTCTTGAACACGATCAGCGAAAGCCAAAAGCCATGTCCCTTGGAACCATATTGCTCGTCATCCTGGTCATTGCCCTGCTCGGCGGCTTCAGCGGTCTGGGCGGAGGGCATTTTTACGGCACCGGCTATTATGGCGGCGGCGGCCTTGGCCTCATCCTGGTCATTGTCCTGGTGCTGGTCCTGGTGGGAAAATTATGAGCGCGAAATCCCTTCTGTCTTCAGCTGCCATCGTGATGCTGATGTGTTGTTCGGCCGTTGCCGCCCAGGACCAGGGCGAACGCGGCAAGGGCCAGTCGGATTCGCAGGACAAATCCAAGCCTCAGACCGAGGCCAAGCCACAGGAGCGGCCGAACCAGCAAGGCCCGTCACGTTCGCAGGCCCAGGCGGCGCCGCAAGGCAATGCCAATCCCGAGCGCCAGCCCCGGGCACAGGCCCAGGCCGCGCCGCAGGAACGCTCCAACCGGCAAGGCCCGCCCCGCACGCAGGCCCAGGCCGCGCCGCAAGGCAATGCCAATCCCGAGCGCCAGCCCCGGGCACAGGCCCAGGCCGCGCCGCAAGGCAATGCCAATCCCCAGCGTCAGCCCCGGGCGCAGGCCCAGGCCGCGCCGCAAGAACGCGCCAACCAGCAAGGCCCGTCACGCGCGCAGGCTGAGGCTGCGCCCCGTTCCAACGATTTCCAACGCCAAGCCGCGCCTCAAGTCCAGGCACAGCGCCAGAACAGCCCCCAGAACAACCCTGGGGGCCAGTCCGGGCGCAACAATTTGGCTGCCACAGCCAGCCATGTGCAGCAAAGAAGCCAATGGACATCCGGCCACCCGGACTGGAATCGCAGCACGGTCTGGCAGCGCAATTCCAACTGGTGGAGGGGCAACAGCGCCTTCAGAGGCTATACCGGCATCCGCGCGAACTTCTTTTTCACGCCGGGCATCGGTTATTACAGCGTGCCGGCGGAATACCGGGGACGCAGCTGGCAAACCGGCGCCTATCTGCCGTTGTTCTTCCTGCAATATGCGGTGAACGACTATCAGGATTATGGCCTGCCATCGCCGCCTTATGGGTGCAGCTGGGTATGGGTCAATACCGGGGTGTTTCTGATCGATCGCTCCGATGGCTATATCCTGGACGAGATTGCCGACGTCTGGTGACAGCGACAGTCCGGCGGCCGCTAACGTGCGCCTGTGAGCAGGTCGGCGGAATAATAGGCCAGGCCCGCCATGACCGCTCCGGCCACAACATAGGGCCAATAGGTCACGGGATAATGAAGCCATGCAAAAAACATGGTTGGCGCATCGCCGCCATGCGCGCGTGAAAATGGCGACAGGAACCAGGCAAATATCATCCCCGCCACGGCGCCCGCCGCAATGAGGATGGCCCATGTCACGAGATGCCGCCGTTTCCAGTAGAGGGGGTTCATGGTGCGATCCTGTGCTCCTGAATTATACACGCTTGAACGCCGATAAGGCTCCATGTTTTTTTTATGGTGCCTGGGACGAAAGCACCCTCAAAGCGTTTTACCGATGACTCGCATAGCAAGAAATGGACCGTCATGGATCGCAAACTGGAGCTGGTTTTTCGCAACGTGAAGTCCACGCCGGAGCTTGAGTCACTGGTTCAGGAGCGCGTGGAAAGACTGGAGCATCTATACCAGCATATTACCGGCTGCCGCGTGACGGTCACATTGCAGAACCAGGCCCATCGTTCCAACAACATTCCGGATGTGCATATCGATGTTCAGGTTCCCGGTCAGAACCTGATCGTCAATCACCGCCACCCGGCCGGTGACGCCCTGACCGCCATTCACATGGCGTTTGACGCTGTCGCGTTGCAACTGAAGGAATACAAGGCGCGCAGGATCGGCAATGTGAAGCAGCATGACCTGCCTGCGGACCGGCCAGAAGCGGACAGAAAGCCCGTCGAAACGGAATGATCGGCGGGGCCGGAGCGGTATCCGGGATCAGCGGGCGAAGCGGCGCCGCGGCGCGCAGGCAATGGTGAAGAACAGGACGCGGGCGTCCATCGCCAGAGACCAGCTCTCGATATATTCGAGATCGCACGCCACCCGAGCCTGCATGTGCGGGATGTCGCGAACCTCGCCACGAAACCCTGAAATCTGGGCCAGACCGGTAATGCCCGGTGTGGCGCGGAAGCGCAGGTGATAACTCGGAAGCACCTGGGTGTAATAATCGTCATGCGCGACGGCGTGCGGCCTGGGACCAACAAGAGACATCTCGCCTTTGAGCACATTTATAAGCTGGGGCAGTTCGTCAATGCTGGAGTGACGAAGGAATTTTCCAACCCAGGTGATGCGATGGTCGCCATGCGCTGCCTGGGTCACGGTCGCGCCGTCTTCCATGACATTCATGGTGCGGAATTTGTAGATGGTGAAGATGGCGCCGTCACGGCCAGACCGGCGCTGGCGGAAAAGGACCGGCCCTCCGCTCTCCACGGCTATGACCAATGCGACAAGCAGCAGGAATGGAAGCAGGAGCAAGAGGCCGATCCCCGCACCAAGAATATCCACAAGCCGCTTCAGTCGGGAATTCCGCAGCAGAAAGCACTGTTCCCTGATTTCCGCAGGCGCATCTGCAGCGGGATTTGTGTCCCATACTCCACTGACAATCCGCGCCACAGGCCAATGATATTTTCCGGCTATATCCAGCATTTCAAATCTTTCAAACAAGACAATCGAACGGTGCCAGGCCGTCTATTTTCTTGACAACAAGAACGACCAGGGCGAGCAAGGCGGCCACGCATGGTTAACTACTTCAGATCCAACCGAGGGAATGCACAGTAATGCTCACATCAGCCGGAAAATTGCGTGCCATGCCCGATGTTTGGCGCTCACCCAGCCCGGATCGTCATGGCCTCGGGATTTTGCGGAAATCGGCAATTTGTGGTCATTCTTGAACAGCAACCCCACCTTGTTGAGTTCCAATATGCGCGCCGATGCGGGGATCAGCCTGGCATGTTGGTTGGCAGGGATATTCATGAAAATTTTCCATACGACGGCATTAACGATGATCGCGCTGACCACTTTGGGGGTTGGTGCGGCAAACGCCGCCGTCGTTCTGTCGGATAATTTTGACGCTTCCGTTGCGGTCCTCAACTGGGCCGGCGATGCGACGTTCGTCTCGATACCGGGACCGGGAAACGTGATCGGTATGCCCTCGGTCGATCTGGTCGGTCCTGCGGATGGCTTCGGCATTCTGGCGTTCAGCGGCAACTCCGTTGACCTGGACGGCACCACCGGTACCGGTTTCAGCCCGGTCGGTGAAATTCAATCCCTCGCCTCCCTCGTCCTGGGGAACTATTCCGTCAGCTTCGAGCTCGCCGGAAATCTGCGCGGCGCCTTCAACCAGACCACAGCTGTGAGCATCGGCAGTCAGACCATAAACATCACACCGTCGAGCAACGCCCAGCCCTACACGCTTTATACCCTGAACTTTGTCGCGGCGTCCGGCCATGTGGACTTCAAGGAACTCGGCGTCTCTGACCAGATGGGAAATCTGCTGGACAATGTAACCGTAACGAGTGCGGTCCCCGAACCAGCCGCCTGGGCCATGATGATCATCGGCTTTGGCGCGGTTGGATTCATGATGCGCGGGTCTCGCCGCAATCAGGCTGGCCCTTTGCGTGAGAGCTTCGACATTGTCTAGCGACAGTGCGATAGCGCGCGCGCTATCGCCGCTGATTGGCGAAAGATGCGGCCATGGCGCGAAGGCGCAAGATCATGTTTGATCCACGAAATTGCGTTGCGGCAGAGAGCGCTCTACTAGAAGCGAACTCCCTGATTCCTATGGCCGGCAAGAGACCAACGCGCCGCAAGCGCGTGCTGTATGCGGGGATCATTGCGCATGCGGACGGGGACTTCGGTCTGGATTGCACCATCCATGACCTTGGGGAAGACGGCGCCCTTATCGCCGTTCACGGCGAATCCGAAATTCCTTCCAATTTTTACCTGATCAACATCCGTGATCGAATTGCCTATGACGCGAAAGTCATTTGGAACATCGGGGCGTATGCGGGTGTAACTTACGAGAAGGTCCAGCGCCTGATTGATATTTTTGATCCGTCACTCAATTTCCTGAAGCGCATGTGGCAGGCCAGGACGACCCATTAGACGTGGTTCGCTCGTGGTTGGCGGCGACATTATCCCTATTGGCGCGTAAATAGAATTCTGGTTCCCCTGGACATTCCCTGCGCGTCTTTCTTTGCGCCGCGTTCCAACCCCTCCACCTCCCGGCCAAACTCGCGACAGTCGTCGCTCGAAGTGGTCGTCGCGCCACGCTGTCGCAACCAAACGGACCATTTTGTCCGCTTGGCGAACTGCTCCCGGACCTCCCTATGGTTGCCACAATGCTTGTGCGTGCGAACAATTAGAGAACGAAACTGGACAAGGAATTGAGAGTATGCTAGCGTGAACATTGCGAGGCCATACCGACCGCGTGTCAGCTGAGATACAAGCCGACCGCACAATGACTGCCAGGGCGCATTGCCCGAGGCCTCCTGAAGGATTTTCGTATGCAAGAACGCCCGAGTGTCATTGAGCGCGCCTTTGAAATCGCCAAGAGCGGCAAAGTCGCCGATCTGGATGCGCTGCGCGCGCAGCTGGCCGCGGAAAATTATACCAATAGCGTCCAGGCCCTGGCCGGCCGCTCCATCGCAAACCAGCTGGCCCGGCGGATCCAGGCGGCCCGGGTAAAACTTAACGCCCAGGCCAGCAACGACAGCTGACGCCAGGCAACACGCGGTGGGACCGGGGTCGAGGTATCTCGGACGGCTTTCCTTCGCCCAACGCCTGGGTTATCCGTTGTCCAAGCGCGAACATGCTGAATTTTATGACAGCAAGAGGGACGTTTGCGCGCCCAAAGGCGACGACGTACATCAGAACCCCGGTCGGCGATCAAAAATAGAGGCCCGCATGAGTCTGCATAATGCATTGCTGCTTATGGTGAGCATCGCACTGAGCGCGACGGCGCAGCTTGTCCTCAAGCTGGGTGCGGGCGCGCTGCGGACCGCCGGGGGGGATGCAATCGGGCCAACTCTTGTGTCGATCGCGTCGTCGCCGCTACTGATCGGCGGGCTCGCGATGTACGGCGTATCAGCCCTCGTCTGGATCAAGGTGCTCTCCCAGCTCGAACTCTCCGCCGCCTATCCGTTCGTGGGCCTGAGCTTCATCTTTGTCCTGATTGCGAGCGCGGCTTTCCTGCACGAGCATATCACGATGGAACGCGCCCTGGGCACTGCGCTCATCACCATCGGTTGCGCGCTTGTCGCGCGCAGTGCCTGAGCCGGATTCTCGCGGTACCAGACCGCCTGAACTCAACGCTTCAAGACAACGCCCATCGGCAGCGCCAACTTTCTCGCATCGAACCAGATGAAGAGGAGAAATGGCAAAAAGGACTGCTGAAAGGTCGCCGAATTCTCAAACAGCAGGGAAATGAAAAACGTGACCAGAAGCGAGACATGCGGCCACGCGATCCGATCCGTGTCGAGTATGCGCGCTCGAATGGCGCGCCAGTGAACAAACATCAGTCCCCATAGACACCAGAACGCAATGATGGTCGCGGCTTCCAGCAGGGGAAGCATCGGAGTGGCAGGCGCGCCCGGCGCCTGATCGCGTATGTAACCGATCGGGAACAGCGGATTCGTCAGCAGCCGGGGAACGCGATAGGCAAAAGACTCGACAAAAGCCGCCGGATGCGCGGCGATATTTGCCAGACCCCTTTTCAAACCTTCATGATCGCGGTCAACTTCATTCGGAACATCCTTGAAAAGCTGAATGGCGAGGGCCTGCACATATTTTCCCTGCTCGGAAGCCTTGGGGGAGCCGTTGGCGCTATAGAAAACCATGCCGCCGTTGGTGGAAATCGGAACAAAACGATGAAATGTGACCCAATTTCTTGCCGTCCAGGGTCCGATCGCGATGGCCGCACCCAGGAGGCAGAGCAAAACTGCTGCCGCCGATTTTCGAATGAAGCGGTGGCCGCAGAATTGCGCCTGCGCGAGCAGGACCGCCGCTGCGAGCACGCCAACCAACAGCACGAGATTGGGGCGAAACAGCGCGCTCGCTCCAATCAGGAATCCGGCCAGCAACCAGCGAAACAGGTCCAGGTGGGCCAGAAGCCTGCCTTGCGTCGGAACCAGCAACAGAAGCAGCACTAGGATCGCCACCGCCGGCGGGTGCGCAATCGGGAGCAGAAAAAACGGCAGCGTCGTCAGGCAGACGATCAATCCGGCAAACGCCACCAGTGTGGCTGGCCCCTTTTCCTGCCCTCCCCGCAGGGAACGCTTGACGAAAAAGAAAATCGTCAGCGCGATAACGGAATTGACCAGCCAAACACTCAGTTGCGGCGGAATGCCCAGGTGGATCGGCAGTCCATAGAGGAGCGCCATGCCGGGCGGCCGCCATGCCAGCGTATCCGCGACCCCTGTAAAGTTTCCCTCGCTGATGTCCGAGTAGTCGCCGGTGCTGTACAGGCTTTGGGCGAGCCTGAGGTAAGCCGCGTAATCCCTGACATAAGCGATTGGAGTCGCAAGCGAAAATACCAGTCCCAGCGGAATCGCAACCAGCAGGCCTGAAGCTGCATACCACCAGGGCCAGACAGACCGCGATTTCACCAGGGACCATTTGCGTATAGCAAGGCCGGCCAGCGCAACAACGACGACCGCGAAAATTGCAATGCCGCTGACCTGAGAAGCGTTGGTCTCAACATTCACCGCGCCCCCGGCAATCGCGTGGTAGAGCGTGCGTGGGTCGCCAACAGAACTGACGGCTAGAAAACCCGCGACACAAAGCCCGTAAGCGACCCAGAACAAAGCCATGCAGAACCAGATTGCAGAATTTATTGCGCGCCGGCCCGACAGCTCTCGCACCGTTGCATCGGCAATTTCCGCCGTCTCGATTCTCAAATCGCTCACGCATTTCCCCACATGGCGGCAACCGCCGCGACAATCAAATAGCCGCGAACATGACGGCGCCAATACAAATGCCTGCAATGACGCTTCTCCAGTCCCTCAGCGCAAATGCCAGGGGGTCATCCAGGATGACGCGGCGATTTGCGAGCAAGAGCATGCGGCCGATCCAATATAGAAGAATCGGACAGATGAGCCACAGCAGTTGCGGATTCCGATACAACCCATGAACGGCGTCGGACGAGATATAAAGCGCAAAAATCGTGATCGCATTGAATCCCGCCGCCGCGGCCAGCATCCCGACGATCGGAAGGTCGGTGCTGACATAATTGCGATTGGAAGGGTCCGGCAAACCTGCATCGAGCCGCATCGCCAGCTCGACATACCGCTTGATCAACGCCAGAGCGACAAAAATGAAAAACGAGAACCCGAAAAGCCATTCCGATATTATGACGTCGATAGCCACCGCTCCGCCGACGACGCGCGCGGTATAGAGTATCGCCAACACGACGATGTCCACCAGCATCTTTCGCTTGAGAATGAAGGTATAGGCGGTGGTCAAGACAAAATATGTCAGAAGCACCGCGAAGAAGGACCATGATACGGTGCTGGCAACCACCGCCGCGGAGAGGGCGAGCAACGGAACCGCCAGCACGGCATGGGCAACGGGAATGAGGCCCGCAGCCAGCGGACGAAAGCGCTTCTGGGGATGGTCCCGGTCGGCGTTCAGGTCCACAAGGTCGTTCAGGACATAGACGCTGGCGGCACAAAGACAGAACGCGACGGCGGCGAGCGCCGCGTTGAGAATAGCGGGAAGCTCGAACTTGTGCGCCGTAAGCAGCGGCACGAAGACGAGCACGTTCTTCACGAACTGATGAACGCGCACAAGTCTCAGCCAATCCGCCAGGCTTGCCCTGGGCGACGGCAGATATTCGGGTTCGAGACCGGCGGCGGTCAATTTCCTTTTGAGTCCGGCGGAGGCGCCGACGGCGATGGGACGGGCACACGCCTTCCAGACGGCCAAGTCGGCCTCGCCGTTCCCGATGTAGTCAAAGCCTGTTTCGCCGAACCCCAGGACCAGCCGCGATGCCTTGGTCGCGCTGGAGAGATTGGTTTTCGCATCGGAAGCAAACCAATCCTCGAACAGCGCGAGGTGACCGGCGATCGCCTTTACGAGGCGTTCGTTGCTCGCGGAGGCCAGAAAAACCGGACGGCCATCGGCGCGCGCCGCGCGAATATAATCGAGTACCGCTTCGTTATAGGGCAGCGTCGAAGGATCGAAGGCAATGCGCGAGGCAATATGATCCTTGAGCCAGGCCTTGCCGCGGCACAAAGCCACGGCGATGCCGGGAATAGACAGCGGGGCTCGCCCGGCGAGTTCGAATCCGGATTCAATCAGCAGGTCGGACCTGATCAGCGTCCCGTCGAGGTCGACAACAAGCGGAATAGCCCCGGTGCGCGGCTCTGGAGAGGCGGACGCCATGACGGTCACATTGCGCATTCTGCCCGGTGAAAATTGACGGAGGCCGCGCCCCCGTATTTTTGAAGAATGGTTCTAAACGCGGCTATTGGTACTGTCCATCGACTGGAGTGGTGGCCCAAGGCTCGATCGGTTTGCCAGCCGGGCGATGAGGGTCCAATTGGCCAAGCCGATCAACAGGAAAACGATATAGGGGATCAGCGATTCACTTTCTCCGATCTTGGTGAATTTCCTCCCTTTTCGATCTGGTCGTGACGCCGGCAAGGCAAAAACTCGCGCTGGACCGACACGAGACAGCGTTGCGACAAGCCGAAAAAATGGTGGAGAAAATCGTGATGCTGACGATCGCCGGCTCGGCGACGGGTGAGAATGTCGTCACTCAGCCACAGTCGGATGCTCGCCTAACCGGAAATGCAAGGCGGGATCCTTGCGTTTTTCAAGAAGCATCTTCCGCAGCCCATTCACCAATGGTTTTTCCACCAGCAGATGGACGGCCACGCCGATGGTGACGCCGCCCGCGATCAGGAATGCCTGCCCAGCCCCGACCGACAGCAGCGCTGTGGGGAAGCGCGCCGCGATCCTCTGCAGAATGACATTGGCCGGCGTATGGACCAGATAAATCGAATAGCTGGCGTTTCCGATCAGCACCAGCGGCGGCGGAAATTTGCGGCCTTCCAGGGAGAGCAGGTCCAGCAGCAAGCCCGCAAATCCGGCACCCAGCACCAGCGTCGTCCAGGCCGATGTGACCGAGGTGTATGCGGTTCCACCGCCCTGATAGTTGCGGATCATCCATAAGCTGGGCGCGACCATCGCCAAAGAAACCAACATCGCCGGCAGGCCGATCCGGAACATGTTTTTACAATAGAAATGGGCGACACAGGCCCCGAATATAAAGTCAACCTGGTATGTCGAGAGAATAAGGGACGCCGCGCCAGTCAGCGGGTGACCAGCAGAGATCAGCACGAGCTGCGCCAGCACAGCGGCGGCCCAGACGGCAAACAGGGCAATGCCGGCTCTCCGATTGACGATCAGCACGGCAAAGCCGGCGTAGAACAGTATTTCGTGCCTCAGCGTCCAGACCACCGTTGGCAGGGTTGGCGCAAGGCTGGGGTAGAGCAACAAGGAATCCGGCAGCGAGGCACCGGCCGCATTATGGCCACCAAATGCAACAGCCGGTATCCCGTATGCCAGCACGACCAGCCACAAGACTGGGTAGAGTCGAATAAAGCGTTTCAAGAGGTAGCCCTTGGCAGCAGGCGCGCGGCCTATATCGTCACGATGGGCAAAGAAAATAATGAACCCGGAAAGGACGAAGAAGAAATCCACACCAAGCTGCCCGAAATACATCCAGGCAAAATCAGGCCCGTGGAACTGGCCCGCCACGCCATCGGCATGGAAAAACACCACGGCCATCGCCGCCACGGCGCGGCCCACCTGCAGGCTCGTCAATTGCCCGGCCGGCGCCTGGATAATTTTTGGCTGTTCGATTGTCAGAGGTCGACCTAGCCGTGTTGATTTTCCTCAGAATACAGATTCAGGGGCTTCCGCGGAAAAAATATTCGGCCGGAGTATTCACCCGGCCGCTCGCTTAAACGTGCGGCAACACTACGAAAGTATTCGGCCGGAGTATTCGCCCGGCCCTCCGCTTACGCTACGGGCGTTCCTCACTCGAAATGGTCCACCGGACCATTTCGTTTGCCTTCGGCAAACCGCTCCTCACCCACCCGTAGGCGCGCCACGGCCTGCTGGTTTCGGCACATAGCCCGCCGCATAAGGACCGGCGGTGGGCTTGCCTTGCGTGTTCCACAAGGGACCCAGCGCTTTCTTGGCCGCATCGGCATAGATGGCGTAGAGGTCGCCACTGGCGCCCGCGATGATATTGCCCGGGCCCTGGTAGCATTTGAAGTCGGGCCGGTTCACCCAGCCATAAGGGCCGCAAAGATATTTGTGCGACGCCAGGGCCGCATCATGGACGATGTTGATCTCACGCTCATAGTCTGGATCGCCCTGTTTGTAGCCGGCGAAATTGCCCAGGTCGCTGGAAGCGGCGAAGAGCGCGCTGATGCCGGGGATCGCCGCGATCTTGTCGGCATCGCGAAGGCCGTCCAGCGTCTCGATCATCACCGTCAGCACCAGATTGTCGTTGATGGTGTTGCGATAGCCGCCCGGCACATCGGTCAGAGCGGCGGGCTGGCCACCCAGGCTGCGTCCGCCCATCGGCGGATAATAGGCCCATTTCACGGCTTCCTGCGCCTCTGCCACGGTGCGCACGGTCGGCACCTCAAGCCACAGCGCACCCATGTCCATGGCGTGCTGCTCGTCGAACTCATTGGCGTTGGGGATGCGCGCGCCGGGCACCGCCTTGGCATGCGGGCAGCTGTTCCACATCTTGGAAACCGAATCCCATGTGCCGGGGGCATGCTGCATCTCGGTCCAGATGAAGTCGTAGCCGGCATTCGCCATGGCGCAATAGATCGCCGGATCGGAATTTCCCGCGATGGAAGCGCTGGTGATCTTGCCGCCCTGCAGCATCTTGACCTTGACCGGATTCCAGATCGGCGTGCCCGGCGGCGCATCGAAGGCATGGCCGTATTTCCACTTGTTCATATCGAAGGCGCCCTGGTTGGCCGCGCCGGGCGGGGCCGTCTTTATTGCCTGGCTGTTGACGCCTTCCTTGGCGGCCAGGGGAAAGTCCGTCGGCTGCCCGGGCACGGTCTGCGCCAGCGCGGCGGCGGCGGTGACAGTCAATCCCGCTGCGACTGAAAAAATCGAGAATTTCATTCGGTCCTCCCGTTAAGATCGGCCCCTTGCGTGCGGGCATTTTTTTATGGAGCCCTGCAAGATTGGCAGCGCTGCCAACAAGGCGGGATTGATATCATGAAATGGGGGGGGTGTAACAAGGGTCAGCGGCAATGCCGGAAGACCGGAAAAGTTCCCCCAGATCGCGTCCATTCTGAAGAAAAAATCCGCTCGACAGCAACGAAAATCGAGCAAATATGGCGCCTGTTTTGTTGTGGAGCGGAACGTGTGGACCTACGAAACCCGGCTGGCCAACGATGGTTCGTTGTCGCTTCTCTCCATAAACAATTATGCCAGCGATTTTACCGCCATCCGCGCCGCCAAGCTTCTGTGCAAGGACGAAGAGACAATAGAAGTCTGGAAAGACGATTCCTGCATCTATGCCGAAGCGCCGCGGGGGATTTTCGTGCTGGATTGGCGACGCTCACTGGCCAGGCCGTTGGGCTAGGCCGCCAGCCGCAGCGGCCATAGACTGAGGCGCGGTTGCGCCGAGGTGGGAATGAATTCAACAATGAAAATATGCGCCGCGGCGCTCGCCCTGACGCTGGCCCCGGCCGCCGCAAGGGCGGCGGAGCTGCAGACCGCCGATCCCATTGCGCGCGGGCTGAAAGAGAGCGATTTCCCGCGCCTCAAGCAGCTGGAGCCCAACGTCTATTCCTTTGAGGTGCTGCGGCCCAGCGATCCTGGCAAGTTCAAGACCACCGTGGACATGATCGTGGTCACCAGCAGCGGAGTCCTGGTGGCGGACGGCCAGGGCAATGTCGAGGCCACGCAGAAGCTGGTGGCGGCGATCAAGAAACTTACGCCACAGCCCATCAAATATGTGGTGGTGGGATCGGAGCATGACGACCATACCGGCGGCAACAGCGCCTTCAAGGCGGCGTTTCCCAATGTGGTGTTCATAGCTTCGCCCGCGTCGCAAAAGGCGCTGGCCGCCAGTGCGACGCCGCCGACAGAAACGGTGGCGGGTGGAAAACGCGACCTGCGGCTGGGCGAGACGGATATCGAAATTCTGAACCTGGGCCGCGCCCATACCGGCGGCGATCTCAGTGTCTATGTGCCGGGCCCCAACGCTCCAAGCACCGGCGTGCTGTTCATGAGCGAGATCTATGACCATCGCCTGTTTCCTTCCATGGCGCGCGCCTTCCCCAGCGAATGGCTGGAAACCATCGCCAGAAACCAGACGATCCCGGCCAAATGGGTTTTCGGCGGCCATGGTTTCGTGGACGATCCGGACACCATGAAGACCGAGCTTGAGGCATTCCGTGTCGAGATCGTGGCGGTGATCGCCGAGGCCAGGCGCCTGCACGACGGGCATGTGCCGTGCAACTCGACGCAGGATTGCGAAGCCGCGAGCAAGGCCGATTGGGGGCCTTACGCGAATTGGAGCGAAAAACCGATCCAGGCGACCCCGGCAATTGTCAGGATCTATCAGGAACTGGACGGCAAGCTGCCGAAGTGAGAGGAGCGACCGCCAAAGGCGGGCGAATTGATCCGGTGGATCAATTCGAGCGACGAGCGCCGCGAGCTTGGGCGAGCGGCCAGGCAGAACGACCGCCAAAGACTGGCGCGGCTGCTATTCAACCAGACGTCGATAGAGATGCCAGGTGGCGTGGCCCAGAACCGGAACCGCGACAACCAGGCCTACCAGCAATAACGCCGAACCGGCCGCCAGGCTGGCCGCCACGATCAGGCCCCACAGCGCCATCGGCCCGGGATTGGCGATCACCGCGCGGAAGGACGTCTTGATCGCTGTGTCGATCCCGACATCGCGGTCGATCAGGAGCGGGAAGGACACCACGCTCATCATCATGGCGAAAAGCGCGAAGAGAGAGCCGGCGCCGACACCGATGACGATCATTGCCAGTCCCGGTGCGGTGAAAAACACGTCATGGGCGAAGGCGCCCAGCGAGACAGGCGAAGCGGGTCCCAGCGTGTGCTGCCAGATCACCCAGGCCGCGCCGAGCCAGAGCAGGAACACCGCCATCAGCGCCAGGCCGAGGATGGCGATGGCGCCGATCGCGGGCGCCTTCAGCACATCGAAGGCGTTGGTCCAGTTGACGCTGACGCCCTCTTCGCGCCGCTTGCTCATCTCATAAAGGCCAAGCGCCGCCAGCGGGCCGACGATGGCGAAGCCGGAGGCCAGCGGGAACAGCAGGGGCAGCATATCCAAGCCAAGCGCGAGGCGCGCCATCACCAGGCCGACAAAGGCGTAGGTGGCGCAAAGGAAAATCACATCGCTGCGATAGGCCTCGAAATCCTCAAAGCCCTGGACCAGCGCCGCCCGCACATCGCCATAGCCGATCTTGCGCACTGCGGGCGCGGGAGAGTGGATGGTGTCCTGGATATGATGCAATGAACGGTGAAGCGAAGATGCGGCATGCGCCGCCTGAACAAGCTGCGCACCACTCCACTCGATGGGGTTTCTGATGGTCATGGCGTTTCTCCCGACTTGTGTCGGACGCCCATGGCTGGCGGCTTGCCGCCGTCGGTCACGGGAATCCGTGAGCCTTATGGGGAGAGAGCGTAGGCCAATTTCCAGGCCGCGTCATCCTGCCGCAGGTATTTACGTAACCATCTGAAAATTATTGGTTTTATACATTCCAGCCGCCTCGGGGGCGATGCGGCGGGACCGGGCTTTACTCGCCTTTGCCGAAGCGGCGGATTTCTTCCATGTTTTCGGCCATCCGCTTGCGAACGACCTCAAAGGCTTCGCGCTGGGATTTTGCTGCCATTTCGGCCAGTTCGCGCATGTCGGCAAGCGCCTTCTCAAAGCCCTGCTTGGCGAGATCCGCGCGCTCCTTGGCGGCATTCTCCTTGCGCGCATGGGCAATCGTCTGCGCCATGGTTTCCTGAAGAATTTCGGATTGCTTGCGCACCAGGGCCTGCCAGCCTTCAAAGGCGATCTTGTTGGCCTTGGTCAGGGCTTCGATGTTTTTGCGTTCACGCTCCACCAGGGCATTGAAATCAACGCCGGGAAGATTGAACTGCGCCATCAGCTTGGTGAAATCGAAGAACTCACTCGGACTGCGACTGGTCTGGTTGGCCATCTTGCAATTCCCTGTCTTTGGATGGCCGGCCGGTCATCCAAGGCAGGTATAGCACAATTCCCGGCCCATATCCGGCAATTCTTCTAGCGCCACATCACCCAGAAGCCGACATTGGTGCGCTGATCGGGTTTTGCCGTCTTGGCCCGGACACTGAACGTGATGCCGCGTCCCAATGTATAATACCCGTCTTCCACCTGAATATTCGCCGGCTGGGCGCAATGTGTGCCCGCGCACTCCGCCAGCGGTGAAGACGGCGGCGCGTCGCCGCAATAGATGGCCGTCACGCGCGCCGCCTTGGGCAGCAGCACGGCGAAGTTGGTCTGTTCGGCGCCCAGTACCGATCCAAAGCGCGCTGCCACCCTGGTCGAGGCGTCCCTGGCGGCGGGACGCGTGTGATGCGGCCAGGGCCGGCAGAGCCAGTAATTGTCCGGCGCCACCCGCACATAGGTGCCGGGATAAGTGATGAATCCCGAAGCCTTCCACCAGGACAGGGGCGCAAGAGACATCAGGGCCAGAATCGGAAGCGGCGCGGCAACGGCAATCAGCGCTCGCGCCAGCCAAGGTGGCCGGTCTGGCAGGACCACCGGATCAAGGGGAAATGGCGTGTCCATGCGCAGAACCTCACGACTTGAAGTCCAACTCCATCAGGCAGACGGCCTGGCTATCTTCCTGCGGGGCGCTCCAGACCGCGGCGGCGTCCACATATCCGCGATCGAAGACCTTGCGCGCATTCCAGACATAGGCCGTCTCGCCGCCCATATAGACGGTGGCGAGCTGATAGCGGGACGCGCCCGCGGTGTTTTTCCATTCCAGCGAAATGGGCAGCTGGTCCTGGTTGTTCTTCTTGCGCTCAGGATAGACCGGCAGGAGCGCGCCGTAGGATTTCTCCAGTTGCGGCACCAGCGTCAGGAATCGCGTTTCGCACTCGGCGCGGGAGATGGTGTTCTCGTTCCACATGCTGATCCGGTTCAGCGCCTGGAAGGCATTGAAGAGCAGGTCGAAGGTGTAGGGAATGCCATACAGCATGGCGGGCTTTTTCGACGCCATGGCGCCGTCATTCTGGTTGAGAATATTCTTGGCCGAAAAGCGGCCGAAGGCCTGGCCCGGAACCGCGCGGGCCTGTTCGGGCGACATGCCGAACCTGAAATCGCCCCAGCCGTTCAGCGCGTCGGCGCCCCGCGCCGGCGCGGCGCTTGCCAAAAGGACAATGACAAGAGAAAACCCAGACACGGAACGCGGCATGAAAAATCCCAGAAAAAGACAAGTGTAGTTTTATGGCAATTGCGACGTTCCCGCAAGCGCGCCGGCGCACGCCTTCATCCGGTTTTCAGATCGGCAACCAGCGCCGCCAACCCTTCCGAACCAACCGGATAGACCGCCGAGATCAGCATCGCGTCATCCTGCCTGGCGGTTTTTTCCACGCCGATCACGGCGGCCCAGGCCCGTTCATCGGCCAGGAAGGAAATGATGAAACTGCCGTCCGGCATCATGCCTTCGGACTGGAACGCCTCATCGGCAAGGGCGCGCTCGCAATACCCCGACAAAAGAGGATCAACCGACGTGGCGCCGTATATCCGCATTACGGTCCCTTCCTGCAAGGAACGCTAGCCGCCGGCCCCGTTCCCGTCACCTCTTTTCCCAAACCGGCACAAAGCTGTATCATCCCCCGGCGTTCAGGGGTTGGGGCGGGGTATGCGCAGGCGGGTTGGATTGGGATTAATGGCGCTGCTGGCCGGGGCGGGCAGCCCGCTTTTCGCGGCGGACGACGTGCACACCTACTCGCTGATCAACGCCAGCGCCACCCGCATCGATTTCGCCGACGAGAATGCGCATATGGCGAAGAACGGTTTCATGACATTCAACATTCTGACCGTGCTTGCGACCGGCCCGGTGGCCTATTCCCTGAGCGAGGTCTCGATCAATTGCAGCTCTTCGCGGATCGCCACGACATCGAATGCCAATTATGCGGCCAATGGCACGCTGTTGCCCACCGAAGCGGTGGATGCGACGCCCCAGCCGGTCACGCCGGGAACATTGGGGCAGGCCTTGCAAATTGTGATCTGCACCGGTGTCGATCCCTATCCCCGCAGCAAATCCATCAAAGGCGCGGCAGGCGCGCTGGCAAAAGCGCGCGAGCTGCTGGCCACTTTGCAAGCGGCGAAGTAAGCCGCATTCCTCATGACAGTTTTGCGTAGATTGCCCGAGACGTAGTGCGGCCCGGCATCGACTGTGCTAAATGCCGGCGGGAAAAAACGGGGCATTCGGCATGAAGAAAATATTGGCGGCATCGTTGCTGGCGGCGGGCTTGTGCAGTGGGACGCCTGCGCTGGCGGCGCCGCATCGGCTGATGCTGCTGTCGATTGACGGACTGGACTGGCGCTATATCCGCGACCGCGATGCGCTGGGAATGAAGATCCCCAATATCCGCAAGCTGCTGGCCCGGTCGCTATATGCCGACGGCGTGGTGGGGGTGTGGCCGACCATCACCTGGCCGTCGCATACCAGCATGCTGACCGGCATGCGTCCCGACCAGCATGGCATACTGGCGAATGCCAGCGGCGCGCCCGACCCGGCGCTGAGCTACTGGTCGGCCAAGAAGATCAAGGTACCGACACTGACCCAGTGCCTGGCAGCGGCAGGCTATACCATCGGCGCGGTCAACTGGCCGGTCACGGTGGATGCGCCGATTAACTGGAATCTGCCCGAAGTCTATGCCCACCGCGATGGCGATTCCTCGGACATGGAAACGGTGGACCGCTTCGGCACCCCAGGGCTGGTGGCGGAGATCGGCGGCGCCTTGCCCTCTTTCAATCATGCCTGGCTGGACGACCGCTCCCGCACCCAGGCGGTGATTTACATATTAAAGCAGAAGAAGCCCGATTTGATGTTGGTGCATCTGGCGGAACTGGATTCCGAAGAGCATGCCGAAGGCCCCTTCACGGCACATGCCAAGGCGGTGGTGGAACGCTCCGACGAGCTGGTGGGCGACATCCTGAATGCGTTGCCGAAGGATTACGACCTGGCGCTGGTGTCCGATCACGGCTTTGAACAGGTGGGCCATATCGCCAACCTGAAAGTGATGGCCGCCGCCGATGGCGTGACGGGGGCGTTGAACATAGCGGGCGGGTTGGTCACGACGGCGGATGCGAATGCGGCGGCGTGGCTGCGCGCGCAATCCAGCAAGGGCGAGGTCGGGCGCGAAATCTCCCATGACGAGCTGGTGAAATACGCCCCTGCCCTGTCCGGCGCGGTGGCGGCGTTCGAACCAGCGCCGCATGTGATGTTCGGGTCCGCCGCCAGCGGCCCGCCGCGCGCCACGACCAACGAGAAGGGCAATCACGGTTTCTGGCCGATGCGCCCTGATTATCACAGTATTTTCCTGCTCTCCGGACCCGGCGTGAAGCCGGGAAAGCTAGGCCCGATCGAAATGCTCTCGATCGAAGCCCGGCTGGAAGCGGCTCTGGGGATCAACTGCCCAAAGTCGTAAAGGACGGCGCTTGACGCCCTTGGGGCCCCGTTAGAGGATCGCGCCTTCTGCCGCGACCAAAGACGGCGGGCCGGGGAGGAATTTCCATGACGCGCGCATCCCGCTCACGCCTTTTGGGCTTTGTTTCGGTGCTGGGGCTTTTGCCCGCGCTGTCGATCATGGGTGGCGGCGAAGTCGTCGCCGCCGATGCCGCGGGCGACGCCGCCAGCTGCCAGGCGCTGGCAGGCAAGACCGTCTCTTCCGGCGTCACCGTCACCAGCGCCGAATATAATGCCAGCGGCGCGACTTTCGGGCGGACCAAGGTCTCGGTGCCCTTCTGCCGCATCGTGGGCGTGGCTACGCCGACCGCGGATTCTCATATCGGCTTTGAAATCTGGCTGCCGCCGGCGGCAAGCTGGAATGGCAAATACCAGCAGGAAGGCTCGGGCGGATCGTCGGGCAGCATCGGCACAGGATCGATGCTGGAGCCGCTGGAAGCAGGCTATGCCACGCTGGCCACCGACAATGGCCATATCTCCGATCCCGACGCGCCTAATGGCGGCAGCGAAAACCGCTGGGCGGTGGGGCATCCGGAGAAGATGGTGGATTTCGCCTGGCGCGCCGTGCATGTCTCCAGCGTCGCGGCCAAGGGCGTGATCGAAAAATTCTATGGCAAAAAAGCCTCGGAAGCCTATTTCGTGGGCTGTTCGACCGGCGGCCGCCAGGCACTGATGGAAGCGACCCGCTTTCCGGAGGATTTCGACGGCATCGTGGCGGGCGCGCCGGCCTGGCGCTGGACCAGCCAGATGGTCGGCGCAATCTGGAATACGTTGCCGGCCATCAAGGACCCCAGCGCGCTGACCGATCAAAGCGCCGCCATTCTCAACAAAGCGGCGATCAAGGCCTGTGACAAGCTGGATGGCGTGGAAGACGGAGTGATTTCCGATCCGCGCCGCTGCGATTTCGATCCCAAATCCATTCAATGCCAGGCGGGCGCCAGCGGCGACTGCCTGACACCGGTGCAAGTGGATGCCGCGACGCGCATTTATAACGGCGCGCACCGTTCCGACGGCAGCCGCATCTTTCCCGGCTATACCCGCGGCAGCGAGCAGCCCTGGGCGCGGGTGTGGGCCGGAAAATATCCCGGCGGATCGAGCTGGGACTTCTGGCGCTATGCGGTGTCGCAGAACCCCAATCAGTCGAGCACCGATTTCGATTTCGACAAAGACGCCGACAAGATGATCAACGGCAAATTGCTGGGATCGAGCATGGCGGACAATTACAACGCCAAGCCGGACCTGACAGCCTTCCAGAAGCGCGGCGGAAAGCTGATCCAGTATCATGGCTGGGCCGACAATATGGTCAGCGCCTTTGTCAGCGTGGATTTTTACAACCAGATCGTCGCCAAGCTGGGCAAGCAGCAGGCCGACACTTTCTACCGCCTGTATATGGTGCCGGGCGTCAATCATTGCGGCGGCGGCCCCGGCGCCTTCAATTTCGGCGGCGCGACGCCGGCGGTGAGCCACGATCCGCAGCATGACGTGGTGGCGGCGCTGGATGCCTGGGTAACGAAAAAACAGGCGCCCAGCTTTTTGATCGGCACGCATCTGGATGCCGACAAGAAAGCCGACCGCACCCGCCCGATCTGTCCCTATCCGACCGAGGCCAAGTACAAGGGCGGCGGTGATATCAACGAGGCGGGGAATTTCACTTGCACCGATCCCGGCAAGCTGCCCAGCGGCGCGATGTAGGGGCGAAGCCAAAAATAGTCACGGGGTTGTGATGAAATACTTTCCCCTGGTCTGGGCTGCGCTGTTGCGAAAGCCGGCGCATACCATCCTGACCTTGCTCTCAGTGGTTATGGCTTTCACCCTGTTCGGCATCATGATTGGCTTCAATGCCAGCGTTGAACGTATCGTCAACGGCGCCTTCCCGGAGCGGGTTTATGTCTATTCCCGTTTTTGCACCGGCCCCGGCCCCAATGTCTGCATCATGCCGCTGGCCTATCGCGAGCAGATTCTGCGCCTGCCCGGAATCGCCAGCATCGGCTATCGGAGCCAAGTTCCAGGCTATTACCAGGACCCAAAAAACCGCGCCTATGTCTATATGGTCGATGAGGGCTGGTGCCGCACCCGGCCGGAATACAACCTCACCCCGGCGCGCTGCCGCCAGCTTGAGGACTCGCGCACCGGCGTCTTCATCACCCGCAGCATCGCTGAGCGCTATCATCTGAAAACAGGTGACGCTTTTCCCGTCCTGACCAAGGCGGTGACGCAGGCGGATGGCGGCAAGCTGTGGCCTTTCACAGTGATCGGCATTCTGGACGACATCCCAAGGGAAACCAGAGGCTATATCATCGGCAATTACAGCTATTTCGATCAAACCCAGCCGCTCAACGAGCGCGGCACCTTGGGCACTTTTGCCATAAACATCTCAGTCCCCGACCCGGCCGTTAGCGCGAAAACGGCCTTGGCGATTGAAGCCCTGTTCGCCAATTCCGGCGATCCCGTGCATGCCGACACCGAAGTGGCCGAAGCGCAGGCTTCCTCCCAATGGGCCGTCAATATTCCCTTTGTCACCATGGTGGTGGCGGGCGCTGGCCTGTTCATGGTGCTGTTTCTGACCGGCAACGGCATCTACCAGTCGGTGCGCGAGCGCATTGCCGAATTCGCCGTGCTGAAGACGCTGGGTTTTTCCGATTGGGGGGTGATGGCGCTGGTGTTCGCGGAAGCCGCCATTCCCTGCCTCTTGGGGGCCGTGATCGGGCTTGGGCTGGCGACGGCGTTCGCCGCGAAAGTACCCAGCCTTATGCCGCCGAGCTTCTATCTGCCCGCGCCCTATCTGCCGGCATCTGTGCTGGGCGTAGGTTTGGTTTGCGCCATCCTGGTGGCGCTGCTGAGCGCCGTCATTCCGGCCTGGCGCCTCAGAGGGCTGGATGTCGCAGCCGCGCTGGCGGGGAAATGACCATGTTAAAACAGATCGCCGCGGTCAGTCTCCTGAACTTCAAAAGCCTCAGGGCCCGGCTCTGGTCGTCGCTGGTGATCGTGGTGGGCATGACGGCCGTGATCGCTGTCCTTCTCTCCATGCTGTCGCTCAAAGCCGGTTTGGACGCGCAGTTGCAGGCCGGCGATCCCGGCCGGATCCTGGTCCTGTCCAGCGGCCCGGAGAGTGTATTTCAGAGCAAATTGACCCGCGACCAGGCGGCCCTCATCATGGACGCGCCCGGCTTCAGCAAAGCCGATGACGGCACACCCCTTGTGGAAGGAGAAATCCTGAATTCCCCGCCCGCCTCGCGCAAGACCGGCATACCGACTTTTGTGACCATCCATGGCTTTGGGCCAAAGGGCTTTGCCCTGCGCCCCGAGGTCAAAATGGTTTCCGGCCGCAAGGTGCGCCCCGGCGCCCGGGAAATCATGGTGGGCCAGGCCGCGCGGGACCAACTTGCCGGCCTGCGGATAGGCGACAAGGTCATTCTTCCGAATGGGACATGGCCGATCGTGGGGGTGTTTTCCGCCGGCGGAGCCGCTCTGGATGGCGAAGCGATCGCCGACCGCGACACGCTGATGAATTCGGTCAAAAGCGTCGATTTCAATATTGTGATCGGGCGGCTGGAAAACGCGCAGGCCCTGGACAAAATCAAATCCGCGCTCGCCGCCAATCCCGCCTTGCAGGTTATGGCCGAGCGCGAGACCGATTATTACGCCCATATCAACGCCGATGATCGCGCCCTGATCGGCGCCGTCGCCTGGACAACCGGCGCCATCATGGCGCTGGGGGCGATGTTCGGCGCCCTCAACATCATGATCGGCGCGGTGCGCGCGCGCCGGCAGGAGATCGGCACCCTGCGCGCCTTGGGTTTCGGCGGGCTGCCCGTGGCGGTTTCGGTGGTGAGCGAATGCCTTCTGTTGGCGCTGACCGGAACGCTGATCGGGTCAGCTATCGCGTGGGCGATGTTCAATGGCGCGCAGGAAGCCTGGTATGACAATCTTTTCATTCTCAAGGTGACGCCAGGATTGATCGGCTTGGGAATCGCGTTGGCACTAGCGATTGCCTTATTGGGCAGTCTGGCCCCCGCCATCCGGGCCGCAAGACTTCCCATCGTCGAAGCCCTGCGCGCGGCGTGAAACGTTACGCGATATTGATCTGGAAGATCGCGCCGGCATAGGGGCTGTCCCATAACGGCCAGCCGGGATGCAGGCCCGCGTCGCAACTGATCAGCTTGCCCTGATGGAAGGTCAGGCCGTGCGGATCGCAGGTGTTGGGTGCGAAGTCGATCACCTCGACCAGATTGCCGGTCTTGGCGTCCAGGCGGGCGATGCCGGGGGTGCCGGTGGCGTAACTGGTGCTGTTGTTGCCGGTGATCACCAGCATCGTGTCGTTGCTGGCGTCATAGGCGCAGCCATGGAAACGGTCGAAGCCCGTCGGAAAAGGCAGCATGAGTTCGGTGTTCCAGGTGACCGGGTCAATCCGCACGGCGGCGCGCAGGCGCAGCGCGGCGATCCAGAGCTTGCCATCATGCCAGTCCAGGCCATGGATGCCGCCGCCATCTTCCGGCGGGCCGAAGGGCACCTGGCGGTGACTGACGGTCTTGGAGTCCATCGAAGTCTGGACGACGCCGTTATGGCCGGCCGAATTGCAGCCCACCCAGAGGGAATTGTTGCCCACGGCGAAGCCGCTGGTGTTGCGGCCCTCGGTGATCACGGTTTTCTTGACGCCGCCCTTATCGTCCATCAGCCATGCGGTTTCGCGCAGATCGCTGGCGGGCTCCAGCGGCCTGCCATCCTTATAGTGATAGGTGGAATTGGCGCCGCCGGTTTCCTTCTGCTCAATGATCCAGAGGCCCTGGGGCGAGGTCGCGACGCCGTTGATGAATTTGTCCTTGGGCGCTTTGAAGAGCACCGTGGTGGTGGCCTTGCGATGCGGGATTGCTTTGCGGCCTCTGGGCGCTTCCGCCGCAACGCCTTGCGCGAAGGCATTCGATGCGATCAATCCGGCGCCGAGGCCCAGGCCAAGACCGAGCAACTGTCTCTTGTTTGTCAACATTTTCCGTCCCTTTCGTTTTTTCCGTTCAGCTGCGCGGCAACCGGAAGGCCACCAGTTCCGCGCCATAGGTGCCGCCGCCGATTGCCAGCACAATATACTGGTTGCCGTTCAGCATGTAGGTCATTGGCGCACCCGTCTGTGGGGCGGGCATGGTGACCGCCCCCCTGTCCTCGCCGGTCTTCTTGTCATAGGCGCGCAGCATGGCGCCCCGGGCCCCGGACGGGGTGGTGAAAAAACCGGCTTCGCCGCAGACAACCAAGGTTTTTGTGACCAGGGGACCCAAAAGCCCCGCCCGTCCGGTGCGAGGGATGCTCAGGCCCTTCAGCGCCGGGTGGTTCTTGACCTCATCGGGGGTTTCGCCATGGGCGACCTGCCAGGCGATGTCTCCCCTGGTCAGGTCGATCGCCGTGATGCGGCCATAGGGCGGCTTCAATAGCGGCAGGCCCTGGACCGTGGTGGCGGGCGGGCGCGCGGCGGCGGCGGTGAGCTGGGCGGACGCCAAGCGCCCAAGGTCCGGATCCCTTTGCGGCGGAGGCGCGGCGCCAGCGGGCGACACCCCACGCGGCCTGACGCCGGGCTGGCCGCGGACATAAGGATAATCGGAAAGCGACGGGTCTGAATTGGGAATCATCCCCAACAGGTAAAGCTGGGTCTGGGAGAACACATAAACCGTGTGGCTCTCCGGATCGTAGGCGCCGCCGGGCCAGTCGGTGCCGCCATTGGTGCCGGGCGTGGTCAGGGTGCCCAGCTTGCCGTCCGCCGTGGCGAGGGTCGGCGGCATGTAGAGATTGCCGGTATTGTAGCGCGCAATCAGCTTCATCGCCTCGTCATGCAACGCGGGCGTGAAGTTGATCAGCATCTCGGGCGAGACGCCCTGCCAGTCATAGCCGGGCGGCTTGGACGGAATGGGTTGGGTGGGCGAATACCATTCGCCCGGCACATCGCCTCTGGGAACCGGGGTTTCGACAATCGGCCAGATCGGCTCGCCGGTCTCGCGATTGAGAACATAGAGGTAGGATTGCTTGCTGGGCTGGGCCAGCGCCTTGACGATCTTGCCGTTCACCGGAATGTCGCAAAGGATCGCGGCGCAGGGAATATCGCGATCCCACAACCCGTGATGGACAAGCTGGTAGTGCCATTTGCGTTTTCCCGTCTCGATATCGACCGCCACCAGGGTTTCGCCGAACAGGCCTGGTCCCTTGCGGAATTGGCCATTGTAATCGCCGGTGGGAAGTTCGACGGGAATATAGAGAAGCCCGAGTTCGGGATCAGCCGACATCTGGGCCCAGGCGCCGGTATTGCCCGCTTCCTCGGCCTGGCCGGGCTCGATCCAGGTGTCATAGCCGAATTCACCCTTGCGCGGGATGGTGTGGAAAATCCATTTACGCTTGCCGGTATAAGCGTCGAAGGCCCGGACATAACCTTTCACATTCTTGTGGTTGCGGGGAATGTCGCCGTTCAAATGGGCGGCGCCGACAATGATGGTGTTTTTTGAAACCAAAGGCGTGGAGTGCAGGCCGATGTCGGAATGGACAAGGTCCATGTCCTGGTCGTCATTCAGTTTCAAATCGACAACGCCGCTTTCGCCGAAGCTGCTGACCGGAATGCCGGTGCGCGCGTCCAGCGCGATCATGCGGTAACCGGGGGTCACGTAAACGATGCGCTCTTCCTTGCCGTCGGTCCAATAGGCCAGGCCCCGGCCCGAAAGCTGGCGGGGCGCATTCTGGCCCCGCTCGCCTTCATTCTCGCTATGCATCCAGAGTTCTTCGCCCGTCGCGGCGTCCAGCGCGACCACGTCGCGCCGCGATCCCGCCACAGTGTACATGCGCCTCTTTATGACCAGCGGCGTGGCTTCATATTGATACTCGGCGCGGGGGCCCAGCGAGTCGGTCTTGAACCGCCAGGCGACTTCCAGCGTGTTGAAATTACCGGCATTGATCTGATCGAGCGGCGCATAGCGGGTGTTGGAAAGATCGTTCGCGTAATTGCGCCAATCGGTGTTCGCGCCGGAAGAGGTTTGCGCCAGGGCGGTCCTGGACAAAAGGGCGCCAATAAAAGGAAGGCCCAGGATGAAACGCCGGGAAAGGGCAAGCATGGTGATGGTCTCCAAAGATCAGGGTGTTGCAAATCCGCCCGACCGCCAAATTTCCCCGGCGGGGGCGCTTTTCAGATAGGCGAGAAAGGCTGCCGCGGTGTCCGGGTCAGCCGCGTTTGCCAGGACCGCGCCGGAGAAATCCAGATGCAGGCCCAGGCTTTCCGGGAAAAGCCCGATCACCTCGGCGCCGGCAACCGGCACTTCCTCGCTCAAGGCTCCGCCGCCAAGATCGGCGGCGCCTTCGGCGACCGCGACGCCGGGGGTCTTGGCAATGGGACGGGCAATCACGCCGGCAAATTCCGGCCGCTTAAGCATGGCGGCGACCAGCGCGCCCGAGGCGCTGCCGGTGGCCGGATCGTTGAACTGAAGGCCGGTGGAATTTTTCAGCACGGCGGCGAATTTCTCCACCGTCGAGATGTCGGGCATAGGGGCGCCCTTTTTCGCCGCCAGGGCGAATTTTGTGGAGGCGAGCGTCAGCGTGCTGGCGGGCTTGAGCTTGCCGGTAACGCCGGTCATCACATCGGGCATCAAGAGAACCACATCGGCGGGAACGGTGCCAACATTGGTGACCGTGCCGCCTACCGTTCCCACCCTGAGGGTGACTTTGTTGCCGGTCGCCGCCCCCCATTTGTCGGCGAAGGTGCGCAGCACGGGCGCGGTGACCCCGGACGTCAGAACGGTGATCTCTGCGGCGATCGCGCTCGCGGGATACAGGACCGCTATCGCAGCGGCCAGAACTAGACGCATCATTTCATCCCCGATCAATTTGCCTGTCACCGCGAAGAACGGCGCGTCCCGCTTTGGCACGGGCAGCGGACTATAGCGGAACCGCCCCCTTGCGGAAGTTCTGCAACAATTGGCGGGAAACACCCAGAATTCCTTACCCAATCGCACGCCCCGGTTGAAAAAAGCCGTTTCTTAACTTGGCCTTAGCCGTGGGGGGTGTCCAATGCAGACAGGAAAATTTTTTGCCGCTTTCAGCCAAAGTTTTCCTGAAGATGAGCGGACCTCATGACCATCGACAGGAACCGGCTGAAGGGCACCTGGCAGGACTTCGTGCCTGTGGGCGCGGTCCTGATCGTCGGCACCCTGTTGGCCATCGCATCCTTCCTGGCGGTGCGCAATTATTACGCCTCTTCCGAGCAGCAGCAATTCCGGCGCGACGCCACCTATTACAGCACGCGATTCAAGGATGATGTCGAACGCCATGTCACATCACTGGCGGCGATACGGGCGTTTGTCTCGGCCTCGCGCCAGGTGACGCGCTGGGAGTTTTCGGCCTTCGCGCATCAGATCCGGCCGCAGAATTCCGGCTTCAAGGCGGTATTGTGGGTGCCGGTCGTCCAAAAGCATGACCGCGCCCAGTATGAGAAGACGCTGCAAGAGGACGGACTATATGGCCTGAAGATACGGCAGGTCACGGCCCAGGGAAAATTCGTCCATGCGGGCGCCCAGCCCCTCTATCTGCCAGTCAGCTATGTCGAGCCCTTCGAAGGCAACGGTAGCCTGGTCGGGCTTGATCTGTCGGCCAACACGCTTTTCGCGGCACTGTTCCAGACCGCCGGGAAGACCGGGCAGATTGCCGCTTCCGCGCCGGTATCCCGCGCCCTGATCACGGGTCTTAGCGGTCCGGTGGTGCTGATCGCCTTTCCACTGCGCTCCGAGGGCGAACCCCGGGCGGTTTCCGCCGGGGCGCCGCCGCAAGGCTATGCGCTGGGCATACTGGAGCTGGACAAGATCATCGCAGACGCCATCGGCACCGCCCCGATCCAGGCGGCGATCGCCTACAGCGCCGATGCGAAATCGCCGGCCGCCATGTTTGCGGCGAATGGCAGGGGCAGTCCGCTTGCCGTTGACCGCTGGCTCGGCGATGCCGCCTTCCACCAGGCCGTGCCGTTCGACATTGCCGGAAATCATTACCTGCTGGCGCTGCGCTCGCCGGCCCAGGGCGGCCTTGTCACCAGCCTGTTGGTGCCCCTGGGCGCATGCCTGCTGGTGGTGGCGCTGACATCATTGCTGATGCAGACCATGCTGAGTACCACCTTGCGCAAGCGGATGGTGGAAAACGCGGTCATCCTGCGCACCGCCGAACTCAATGCCGCCAACCGGACGCTTCTCGACGAAGTGGAGCAGCGGCGGCAGGCGGAAGCGGCGCTGCGTGTCGCCCGCGACAAGGCTGAAACCGCAAACAACGCCAAATCGGCGTTCCTGGCGACCATGAGCCACGAGTTGCGTACCCCGCTGAACGCCATTATCGGATTTTCCGGCATCCTGGCCAGCAACACGGAGACATTGGACCCGCGCTCGGCGGATTATATCGGTGAAATCCACACGAGCGGGAAGCGGCTGCTCGACCTGATCAACGACATTCTCGAAATCACCCAGATGGACCATGAGGGTGCGCTCAAGGGCGACGAACACATCTTCCTGCCGGACTGCATCGGCGCGGCCATCGCCAAATCCCAGGACGCGGCGGCGGCCTCGGGGATAACATTGAAGAGCGTGGTGCCCGACGGGCTGCCTTTTGTCTGCGGCGACACCAAGCGCCTGCAGAAGTCCGTGATGCATCTTCTGTCCAACGCCATAAAATTCACGCCCCGTGGCGGTGCCGCCGAAATTGCCGTGCAGCACGGCACCGGCGGCACACTCACCGTCCAGGTCAGCGACAATGGCGTGGGCATGCCGCCCGGCGCGGACAAAAAGATTCTGGAATTATTCTCGCAGTTCGACAATCGCAGGACGCGTCATCATGAAGGTGCGGGACTGGGCCTTGCCTATGTCAGCCGGGTCGCGCACTTGCATGAAGCCGAGTTGGAAATTTCCAGCACGCTGGGCCAGGGAACCTGTGTGCGTCTGACTTTTCCCGCCCATCGGATCGCCCTGAAACGGGAGGTCGCATGAGCGGTCCCATAAGCGGTCTGGCGCGAACAGGACTGGGCCTGGCGGTGCTGATCCTGGTTGCCGCCTCCTGCACCGAGACGCCAAAACCCGCCTCGCCCGTCGTCGGCATGGCGGTGCCGTTGGCGCCCGCGCCGGGTCCCGTGCCTCGGCCCGATCCGGTGATGGACGCGGACAGCATGGAAGCGGCGCGGGCCGACTTGAAGCTGCTGGGCTATGGCGCGGGCAAACAAGGCGATGCCGACGACACCGCTTTCCAGCGCGCAATCCAGGCCTTCGAGAAAGACCAGGGCCTCGCCGAGGATGGGCGTCTGACACCGGCGCTGGCCGAGCGGTTGAAACACCTGCGCGCCGAACTTCCCAAACCGGCGACGGCGGTGGCCACGGCCAAGCAAGGCGAAATTTTCATCTATAGCGACGGCTCGCAGCGCCGGCAGCCGGTGGGCCTTCTCCCCGCCCCGCCTCCGGGGCTTGTCTCCGATGTTCCGGGCAATTTCCTGCGGCCGATGCGGCCGGGCATGCAGGGTAGTTATCACCTGGGTGTCCGCGCCAATGGCGGCTTCACGCCGGTCGCGACGGTGACCTGCCGGGTGGAGAAAATGGCGCCCACCAATGCGCCGGCGGGCCTGTTCAATACCTTGCCGGTGACCTGCCGCACCGACGCCAAGCCGCCTGCGCAATTGCAGTGGCGCTCATTCTATGCCGTCAAGCTGGGCCAGGTAATCCGGCAGCAAGCGTCCGCCGCGGCGGGCGGCAATCGCGACCTGATCGCGATCCGTCCGTACACGGAAAACTGGCCCTCCGCGGCGCGCACGGGTCTCGACTGGGCGCTGGCGCATGCCCTGGATGCGGCGGCGTCGGCGACGCCCGTGCAATGGTCGAGCACGGCGGTGCCGCCGCATTTCGAGATCCATGCCTATGCCGCGCTTTCGCCGCACGATGCGGGGCTGCCCGGCGGCGAGGCCCCGACATGCCGGCGCTTCGATCTGGCGCAGAGCGACGGCCCATCGCGATTGTATCCCGGCATTGCCTGCCGCAACGCCAAGGGCGTCTGGTCGCTGCCGCAGAGCAATATCCAGATCGCAACCCCCGCCAAGGGTTTTCAGGCCGCGCCCCCGCTCTGAAGAGCGCGCTGAGACAGGGGGCGCGACGCCCCCTGCTTCAAGCCTATCCGTCAATCGTTGTTATTTGCCGCTGTAAGAGATGCGCCAGATGCGGCCCTTGTTGGAATCCGCGACATAGAGCGATCCGTCGGGACCCACCGCTTCGCCCACCGGGCGGTAGGTGGCATGGCCGGTATAGCGGTCATCCTGGGTTGGTCCGGCGAAACCGTCGGCGAAGACTTCCGGCACCTTGACGTCGCCGTTGCGGTCGATCCCCACAAAGATCACACTATAGCCGCCATGGCCGCCGGGAATCTGCGGGCCATTGGTGCCGTGCGTGGCGATGAAGGCACCGCCGCGGTATTTGCGCGGAAACTGGGTGCCGTTGTTGAACACCACTTCCAGCGGCGCGACGCGCTTGGGGGCGAAAGCCGCCACCGGCGTGTCATAGACGGAGGCGTCGGCGGGCGTCTTGTTGTCGCCGCCATATTCCGGGCCGGTCAGGCGCATTTTCCGCACGGCATCGTAATAGGTAAAGGGCCAGCCCATGTTGGTCCCTTTGGTGATGCGATGCATCTCATCGGCGATGGCGTCGTCATCCGCCTGGCTGACCAGGGTGGGAAACTGGTTATGGGTGGTGTCGCGGCCATGGGTGACGCCATAAAGCGCGCCGGCCTGGCTCGACCATTCCATCGCGCCCATATTGCGCACGCCGGTGGCATATTGCTCGCCATCGCCAGGAAATTTCTGGCCGGTCTTGCTGTCGCTGAAACGCCAGACGCCGCCGCGGCCGTTCAGGCCCGGACAGGGCGTCAGGCCCAGCGGCCTGGCATCCTTCGGCGCATTGGGGTCAGTGCAGATATTGCCGCTGCCGTCGAGAGAGACATAGAGATTGCCCTTGCCGTCAAAAGCGATCGAATGGGTGCCTGATCCACCGGTGGAGGGCATGCCGTCTATGATCACCTCGGGCTCGCCCGCCGGAACCAGCGCCTTGGTCAGGGGATAGCGGACGACCTGGGTGGGGGACGCGGCGTAAAGCGCGCCCTTGTAGACGCGGATGGCCGTGCCGCCATTGACGGCGCCGAAATGCTCGGTCTTGTCCGCCTTGTGGCTGGCATCCAGATGCAGCGCGTAAATGCCGATGACCGGCTGACCACGCGCCGTGCTGGTGGAGACATAAAGGTCGTCATTGGGTCCGAACGCCATGTGACGCGCGCCCGTCAATCCGTCGGCGACAATGCTCGCGTGAAAGCCCGGCGGCAGGATCAGGCCATCCGGCTCAGCGGCCAGGGCCGGCCCGGCGGCCAGCGTGACGGCGAAAACGGCAAGCGATTTCTTCATTTGAGCGAGTCCCCTGTTTTGCGGACGGGAGTAAACTTGGTCTCCTCGCGGGAGGCAACAGATACCGGGGCCGCAGCCTCCGGCTTTGTGCCATCTTGCGGATAGGCTAGGCTGGCCGTCAGGGCCGTGAACAGGCCGCGGGAGGACTATCCGATGCGCACGAAAAACCGGATTTTCGGGACCCTGGCCATCCTGGCTTTTGCTGCGGCCGCAAACATGGCGCGGGCGGCTGAGGCGCCGCCCACCCCACCCCCGGCGCAGGACAACAACGCCTTCCCGGATTTCGGCTATCACGAGGTTCCGGGCTGGGCGACCTTGCCGGGGGGGCGCAAATGGGGCGGGATTTCGGGCATCGACATAGACCGGGACGGCAAAAGCGTCTGGGTATTCGACCGCTGCGAGGATACCGATGGCGGCTGCGCCGTCCGCCCGCAGGACGATCCGATCATCAAGCTCGACCAGAATGGCAAGTTGGTCAAAAGCTTCGGCAAGGGCCTGATCGCCTATGCCCATGGCATTTATGTGGACGCCAGGGACCATGTCTGGATTGCCGACGGACTGGCCAAGAGCGGGGCGAAGGGCGACGTGGTGCGCGAATTCGATTCCGACGGCAAGCTGCTGCGCACCATGGGCGAGTTCGGCGTTCCCGGCACCGACACGGCTCACTTCGACGGCGTGTCGGACGTGGTGATCGCGCCCAATGGCGACATCTTCGTCGCCGACGGCCATGACAACAAGACCAACAACCGGATGCTCAAATTCGACAGGAACGGCAAGTTCATCAAGCAATGGGGCAAGCTGGGCTCAGGCCCCGGCGAGTTCAATTCGCCGCATGGGCTGGCGATGGACAAGGAAGGCCGCATCTATGTTGCCGACCGCTCCAACAGCCGTATCCAGATCTTCGACCAGGACGGCAATTATCTCACCGAATGGAAACAGTTCGGCCGGCCTAGCGGAATCTATATCGACAAGAAAGACACGCTCTATGTCGCGGATTCCCTGTCGAGCCCGCAGAACAATCCCGGCTTCAAGAACGGCATCCGCTGGGGCAGCATCAAGGATGGCAAGGTGGTCGGCTTTATACCTTGGGGCGAATATAACGCGATCGAGGCGGTGGTGACCGACGACGCAGGCAACATCTATGCCGGCTTCACCAACGTTCCGAACTTCCGCAAATTCTCCAAGAACTGACTTCGCCGGAACCATGAAGGGAGCAGGCTTTGAAAGTCTTACGGCCGACCAGCATCGTGTTGGCCCTTCTCTGCCTGCTCTATTTCATTACCTATATCGACCGGGTGAATGTCAGCACCGCCGCGGCGGGCTTCTCCAAGGATTTTAACCTCTCCCGGACCCAGATCGGGCTGGTGTTCTCGGCCTTCGCCTATCCCTACCTGATTTTCCAAATCATCGGCGGCTGGGTGAGCGACCGCTTCGGCACCCGCCGGACGCTAATCGTCTGTGGCCTGATCTGGGCCAGCGCGACCATCCTCACCGGACTGGCTGCTGGCCTGATATCGCTGCTGGCGGCGCGGCTCCTATTGGGGCTGGGAGAAGGCGCTACCTTCCCGGCCGCGACCGCCGCCATGGCGCGCTGGGTGGCAAAAGGCAGGCGCGGCTTCGCCCAGGGCATCACCCATGCCGCGGCGCGCATCGGCAACGCCGCCGCGCCGGGCATCATCGTGGCAGTGATGGCGGTGTATGGCTGGCGCGCGTCGTTCTTTGTCTGCGCCGCCATCAGCTTCGTTTGGATCGGGCTATGGATGCTGACCTTCACCGAACGGCCAAAGGATCATCCCCGCATCACGCCCGAAGAAATCGCGATGCTGCCCGCCGCCGTGAAGAAGATAGACAATGTGCCCTGGGGGCGGCTGGCCCGGCGCATGGCCCCGGTCACCATCGTTTACTTCTGCTATGGCTGGACGCTGTGGCTGTTCCTGAGCTGGATTCCGCAATATTTCCTGCACGCGCATAATCTGGACCTGGCCAAATCGGCGCTCTTCGCCTCCAGCGTTTTCCTGGCCGGGGTGCTGGGCGATTCCCTGGGCGGGGTGGTGACGGACGCCATTCTGAAACGCAGCGGCAATCTAGCCCGCGCCCGCAGCGCCATGGTCGCTACCTGCATGTTCCTGAGTTTCCTGTCGCTGGTGCCGCTGATGTTCACGGGCGATCTTTACCTCTCCCTCGCCAGTCTGTGCGCCGGATTTTTCTTCGCCGAAATGACCATCGGCCCGATGTGGGCAGTGCCGATGGACATTGCCCAGGACCTTTGCGGCACTGCCAGCGGCATGATGAACACCGGCTCGGCGCTGGCCGCCATCATCAGCCCTGTGGTCTCCGGCTATGTCATCGACCTCACCGGAAACTGGCAGCTGCCATTCGTCGGAAGCATGATCCTGATGCTGATCGGCATGGGCCTGGCCTTCCGCATGCGGCCCGAGCGGAAATTCGAATTCGATGGGGCGGTCACGGTTGTGCCGGCCTGAGTTGGTTCATCCCGGCGCCGCGCCCTGGATATTGGTGCGGAACATATAGATCGACTGGGTCGCGGTCATGAACAGCCAGTCGCGCTTGGGGCCGGCGAAACAGAGATTGGCGCAACTTTCCGGCAGGCGGATGCGCCCGATGGCCTTGCCCGCCGGATTCCACACCGTCACCCCGGCATAGCCCAGCACCGACGCCGATCCCGACCAAATATTGCCGGCGCTGTCGCAGCGCATGCCGTCCGGGCTGCAATGGATGCCGTCAATGTTACAGTCCGTATACTGACGAAGCCCCGAAACCTTGCCGCCCCGCACATCGCCCACCCACAGCCCGCCGCCGCGCACCAGATAGACTTTGCTGTAGTCGGGCGAGAAGCAGATGCCGTTGGGGCCCAGGCCCTGCTCGAACGGCACCGCGATTTCCAGCCTGCCGCTGGGGTCCCAGCGATAGACATTGGCAGGGAGCACCTGTTTCAAACTTCCGACCAGACCGACGCCGCTATTGCCGATGCGCGGATCGCGCGGGCCGCCTTCGTCGGGATGGCCTTCGGCCAGGGTGGCGCCATAGGTGGGATCGGTGAACCAGAGGCTGCCATCCTTGTGCGGCGCCAGGTCATTGGGCGAATTGAGCGGCTTGCCCTCGAAATTGTCGGCCAGGATGGTCATGGAGCCGTCAAGTTCCCAGCGCACCACCCGGCGGAAAAAATCCTGGGTCGATACCTGGCGGCCCTGGAAATCAAAGGTGTTGCCGTTGGTGCTGTAGGATGGCTTGCGGAAGGCCGTGATCGCGCCGCTCTCCCAGACATAACGGTAGAGCGTGTCCATCTTGACGTCACTGAAGATGGCGTATTGTCCTTCACTGTTCCAGGCGGGGCCTTCCGCCAGGTGATAGCCGGTCGAAATCCGCCTTATGGTTTCCTGGCCGATCAGTAGCCCACCGAAGCTGGGATCGAGCCGGATGATATCGGGATCGGGGGCGATAGCGGGCGTGCCGCGAGGCCCGAAATCGCGCGGCGGATTGGTGATCACCGAAAGCGGCATGCCCAGCTGCGGCTTGGGCGCGTCCTGCGCGTAAGCCAGGGTGGGGATCAGAGCAGCGGCGCCCGCGCCAAAGCCGCGCCGGGTGAGATGGTGGCTCATGGTGCTTCCTTATTGCGTACTGAAGCGGAACAGGGTCGTTTCATGCAGCGGGCCGGAAGGCGTGACCATAGCGGGGGGAAAACCCGGCTGGTTGGGCGCATCCAGGTAATGCTGGGTCTCAAGGCTCATGGAATAATAGGTGCGATAGGTCTTGCCGCCTTTGCCGATGGCGGTGCGGTCGCCGATGCCATCGCTGTAAAGCTGCACACCGGGCTGGGTGGTGGAGACATCCATCACAATGCCGGTGCCGGGATCGCTGAGCCGCGCCGCGCGCCTGAGTGTGCCGGGCGGCCCGTCAACAATCATGCAGATGTCGAGCCCACCCCGCATGGCGATTTGCGGGAAAGGCGAATGGAGCACATCGCCGATCCGCACCGGCTTGCGGAAATCAAAGGGCGTGCCATCCACCGAAGCGATTTCGCCGGTGACCAGAATATCGGCATCCTGGGGCAGGAATTTGCTGGCGAAGACCTGAAGGGTCTGGTTCGAGACATCGCCATTGCCCTCGCCCTGCAGCGCGAAATAGGCGTGGTTGCTCAAATTGGCGATAGTGGGCCGGTCGGAAGTGGCGCGGTATTCGAGCTTCAATCCATTGTCGCGCGTGACGGTGTAGGTCACGCTCGCGGTCAGGGCGCCGGGAAAGCCGCCATCGCCATCCGGGCTCACCACCGTGAGGGTGAGGCTTGGCTCGGCGCCATCATGCATCACCGCGGCCCACACTTTTTTCTGGAAGCCGGCGGTGCCGCCATGAATGACGGATTTGGCATCCGGGCTGGGCTTTTCCAATTGATAGGTCTTGCCGCCCAGCGGAAAGCTGCCGCCATGGCTGATGCGGCCGACATAACGGCCGATGATCGCGCCATAAACGCCGCCTTTTTCATACGAGGCGAAATCGTCATAGCCCAGCATGACATCGATTTTCTTGCCGCTTTTGTCCGGCACCATCAGCTTGACGATGACGCCGCCGAAATTGCTGATATCAGCTTCCAGGCCCCCTGCCCCTTTCAGTGTGAAAAGCTGCACCTTCTCGCCCCTGGCGGTGGTGCCCCAGTCGGCGGCGGTGATGTTGGCGGCCCGGACGGGCGCGGCAGCGATGAGAGCGAGAAAGGCGGTGACAAGGATGGAGCGGCCGAACATGGATTCCCCCTATTGTTATGTGACAGGCACCAGCCGGATCACCATGCCCGCGGTAGCCGCGGACAAGGCTAGGCCGGTACCGGCGCCGGTCGGATTTTGCAGCAGGACATAAAGCAGGCCATCCGGCCCGGTGATGACATCGCGCACCCGGCCGAACTCATGAAACAGCGGCTCCTGGGCGACGATCCTGCGGCCGTCGATCTCAAGCCGCAGAAGCTCCTGCCCCGCCAGCGCCGCGACAAACAGATTATTCTTCCAGCCGGGATAACGATTGCCACTGTAGAAACTTATGCCGCTGGGCGCGATGGTCGGCGTGTAATAGGCGATAGGATCGTCCATCCCGGCCTGGTGCTGGTGGGTGATGCCCGGCTCCAGCCCCATCGAAACCACGCCCCAGCCGTAATTATGGCCTTTTTCGATCAGGTTGATCTCATCGCCGCCGGTGGGGCCATGCTCGGATTCCCACAACAACCCGCTGACCGGATCGAAGGCCAGGCCTTCAGGATTGCGGTGGCCATAACTCCAGATGGTGGGATCAGCGCCTGGCGTACCGATGAAGGGATTGCCGGCGGCGGGCGAGCCATCGTCATTGACGCGGTGGATCTTGCCCAGCGGAACCGAAAGATCCTGGGCATTGGCCATGTTGTGGCGTTCGCCCAGCGAATAAAAAAGATGACCTTCCTTGTCGAAGACGAAACGCGAGCCGTAATGATCGGAGGTGGTGGTGTAGAGCGCGAGCGGGGCGCGGAAAATCACCTGCTGATCGGTCCATTCATTGTTGCGATTGAGCTTGCCCCGCACCAGCACCGTCATGGTGGGCGGGGCGGGATTGGGCGCGGTGTCGCTGCCGGGGGCCGGTGTCGTGCCGGGCACCACCTCGGAATAGGACAGATAGATCCAGCCATTGCGACGGTAGTCGGGATGCAATGCGACATCCAGCGTGCCGCCATCCTGGCGCACAAAGGGCACCGGAATGCCCTTGACCGGATCAGGCAGAAGCTTGCCGTGATCGATGAGGCGTAGATGGCCCGCGCGCTCGGTCACCAGCATTCTCCTGTCCGGCAGGAAGGCCATGCCCCAGGGCGTATCCAGACCCGTCGCCACCACCTCGATGCGGAAATTCTGCTTCTGGCTCTTGATGACCTGGTTGTTGGGATCGGGCACGAAAGGCGGATGGTCTTTCAGCTGGCCGCCGCGGATGCGCAGATAGGCGATCACCTGACGCAGCTGCTCTTCGTTGTACTGGGCGCCAAAGGACGGCATGCCGGCATCGGGCACTCCCGTCTGGATGGTGTGAAGGATCGCATCGTCGGAATTGGCGGCGAGGAAGCTGCCGGCGAACAGGCTGGGGCCGCGCCCGCCGGCCAGATCGGTGCCGTGACAGCTGGCGCATGTGCCGCTGAAAATCTGCTGCGCCGGATTGCCGGCCGGCGCCGGAGGCGCGGCTGCCTGCTGGGCCAGCACGCCCGAGGCAAAGACAAGCCCTATTATAAAGGACAAAATGCCAGCCCTTCCGTGATGCCCTGCGGTCATTGCCTTCCCCTAAAAACCCTTGGCCTTCATGACCTTCTCGATCTCGCCAGCGATGCCGGACTGCTGGGTCAGAAGATTGGCGCCCGCGTCCATATTATAGAGTCCACGGAGAAAGGCGATGTCGGTGTCAGTGACCGAAACCGGCTTGAGCGCCTCGCCGCAGCCCGCCGCGAACAGGTTGGTGATGCTGGGCAACGGCCGGCATTCGTCAAAGGACGGGGCCTGGGAGAGCGCCAGCATGGCGACATAGTCGGCAATGGGCCCCAGCCGGAAATCGCCGGTCTTGCCGCTGTCGGCGACGACAAAGACATGCGCCATCTCGCTCTGAAGGCCCGTGCGCAAAAGGCTGCCTTCGGCATGCATGGTGGGAACGGTGTTGAGGGGGCTCAGGTTGCCGCCGCTGCCGCTGCCGTAGAAACCGACACTTTCTTCGTCATTGAGGATCAGCGTGCCGTCGCGGTCTTCAATCCCGGTGGCGTACCAGGCCTGGATCGGATGGCGCATCACGGCGACGTCCGCCACCTGGGACCTTTTCGGGGTCAGCAAGGCCGGCCCTTCCACCCGCACCTGGTCCAGAAAAGCCTGCGGGCTGGAAGTGAACCTGATTTCGACATTCAATTTGCAGGGGTGTACCCCAACCGGCATGCCGGACTGTGCGGCGATCTGCTCGATCCTTTCGGTGACGAACTGGTTGAGGTCTTCCGAGGAAAGCCCTTCGGTACCGACACAGATGGGTTTTTTCCAGCGCGTGATCTTGTCGAGCGACGAAGATGCCGTCCGGGCATAGGACTGCACAAAGGCGTGGATCACTTCGGCGGGAATCCGTTCACCGGTCACGGTGACGGTTTCGATATCGCTGCCCGCCGGTTTGTTCGGCTGCACAGTCTGGGCCAGACTTGCCGTGGCGATGCCGCAGAAAATGAACGCCACGGCGCCGGCCAAAGCACAAGCTGCCGGAACGCCGCGCGCCATCACAGGTTGCCTTGTTTCGCCATCACTCCTGATAGTATGATGCTTCGGCCCTTCATGCGAATCCCAGCGCTTGCCGTTCCTGTTGTCGTGATGATGGTCTTCGGGCCTGCCGAAGCCGCGCCCACGCCCAAATTCCAGTCCGCCGACGACTATATGAAGCTTTGCGGCGTCGCCCGGCCGGGCGGCGATTGCAAGGAAGCCTTTATGGAGGCGAACAACTGGGTGCGGTTCAATTCCGATGCCAGGGTGTGCGAACCGGACCAGAAAACGTCATTCGGCGGCAGCGAATATGACGCCTCGGTGAGTGAGGAAATAGGCGGCGCGATCGGCTGGCTGAAGCAGCATCCTGAATCCGTCAGCCTGGATTATGTACAGAGTCTGGGGCATGCCCTGGTCGCGCTCTACGCCTGCAAATAATCATTCACATTCCCATCCCCATCTTGTCCATCCCGTTGTTCATGTCCGATGGGGCGGAGGTCGGCCTTTCCATATTGCTCATTTCCTGTTCGATGCGCTGGCGTTCCGCCTCTTGCTGCCGGGCGCGGGCGTTCTGGGTCAGAAGTGCGACGAATTTCGCGCGCGCCTCGGCCGTTTCTTGTGAAAATTGCGTTGGCGTGATTTTGCCGCTGTCAAGATTTTCTGCCAGACTGAGCCGGGCGGCGGCAAAGTCCTTGTAAGCGGTCTCGTTCTCCGGCGAATCTTTTTGCCAGACCGGATCATCCATGCCGTTCAGGCAGGTCACGAATGGCGTCATGGACGGGGTTGGCGCGCATTTCGCCTCGGCGCTTTTCAGATCCGAATCGAGCGAAGCGCATCCCGCCAGCAGCAGGGTGCAGGCACCCAGGTAGCGCAAGGCATGGCGCCCCGACAATTTGGCCTGAAGTGAGAAAAATGCCGCGCCGCTCAACTTGACCAGCCCCGCCTTGTGCTGCTCCAGATTAGCACGGTCCGGCAGAATCCGTGCACGGCCCGCATCAAAAAGTGCCGAGGAACCGTCAAACCCCATGTTCTCCCCTCGTCTCAACCGGCGCCTGCTCAGGCATCATTTTCCCATCGGGACCGCGGTTTTGATTTGCGGCGCCGCGCTTTACGTCACACGTCCCTATCCGGACATGGTGTCGCGGCTCAGCTTCGCCAGCGCCTATCCGGCCTTGATACTGATCGCCGCGACCTTGTTGATCGGGCCGCTGAAGTTCCTGTTCGGCGTTCCCCTTGCGGCATCGCTGGACTTCAGGCGCGACACCGGCATCTGGGCGGGGATGGCGGGGATTTTTCATGCTGGCATCGGGCAATGCGTGCATCTGCGCGGACGGCCATGGCTCTATTACATTTATGAAAATTGGCGGCAGACGCATTTGTTTCCGGTGCGGCACGACGTGTTCGGCCTGGCCAATGACACCGGCCTGGCCGCCACGCTGATACTGATCGTTCTGCTGGCGACGTCGAACGACGCGTCGCTGCGCAAGCTGGGCACGCCCGGCTGGAAAAAATTGCAACGCTGGAACTATTACTGTTTTGCCCTGACGGCGGTGCATACTTTTGCCTATCAGGAAGGGGTGGAGAGCCAGCAGGTCCCTTTTCTGGCCACCGCCATCGCCACTGTCCTGATAACGCTGGTGCTGCAGCTTGCGGGATTGCGGGCGCGGCGGCGGGCGCTCAACCTAGCGGAATGAGACACCAGTTCTTTGATGATCTCTTCCGGGTGAAACTTTAACCCCGCCGGCGCTGCCGGCGAGGTATTGCTAACTTCTACAGACATTGCGTTTTTGACCACAGGCAAATCCGCGGCAATAGCAGCACCTATTTTCCGTTGAAATCGACATTGATGAGGCAGGTGATTCCGGTGTCGCCGTCCTTGGCGCTCCAAGTCGCTGAGACATCAAGGGAATGTTTGCCGTCGGTCTTCCGCGCGGCCCAAACGTGACCGGTTTCGTTCGCCAGTGGCACCGTGGTTAGCTGGTAGCGCAAACCGGCCTGGCTTTTCCACTCCACCGTCGATGGCAGTTGATCCCGGTCGTCCTTCTTCGGGCGCTGGGGATTGATCGGCGCAAAGCCGCCATAGGTCTTTTCCAGGAATGACAGCATACCGATGAACCGCGTCTCGCAAGCCGGCTGCGTCGTCCTCACCTGATTTGCCAGGTTGATCTTGCTCAGACTTTTTGGCGGTTCGAAAATCAAGTCTAAGCTAAAGGCTGTGCCATTCATCCGAACAGGCTGTTGCGCCGACATGGCGCCCACATCACGGTCTTGCAAATCCCTGGCGGAGTAGTCTCCGAGGACAATACCTGGGACGGCGCGAGCTTCGGCGGGGAGCATGCCGAATTTGTAGCTGTTCCAACCCAGCAGCGGCTGGGCGGCGAAACTGGGCAGCGCCGCCGCGAGCAGATACGCTGCAACGCCAAGAGGCAAAGCGAAACGCGGCATGAAAAATCCTCCAGTCGTACCGATACTTGCCGATTCGCTCATTTCCAGACCACCCAAACGCGGAGATTCACGGGAGAAGAGCGGGACGCCTTATCTTCTATGGCCAAGCTAAATACTCGGCCGCGCGAATAGACGGCGTCGGTTGCCTGAAGTGATAGCGGCGGCGAACAGCCGAGATAGGAGCACTCCACCAACCCGGTGGCGCAATATACTTTAATGATCCTGGCTTTGGCGGGCAGCACAATGCCCAGGGTTGTTTGGTCGCCGGCAGCGATTGGTTCTTGCGAAACGCCATCTGTGACTTGCAGATCGGAACGGGCAAAATCGGCGGCCTTCTCGTCCCATGGCTCGCAGACCGGATAATTTATGGGCTGTCTGGCGATGAAATTTCCCGGGTTTACAGACATGCCCGATCGCATCCACCAGTGAAACGGCAATAGATAGGAAAGCCCGCCGATCACCATGATGACCACCGTGCCCAAAATCGCCATGCGCAGCGACCTGGGGCGCGGCGCGAAGGCTGCGTTAAATGTGGTGTTTTCGCGCCACTCGCGTCTCATAAGGCCCTCAACGCTTCGGCCAGCGGAAGGCGCGCGGCGCGAATGGCGGGAAACAGACCGCCCAGGATTCCGATGGCCAGCGCCCAACCGACGCCCGTCAGCGCCAATCTTGGCGTGATTTGTATGACGTAGAAAATCTGCGCCTGGTTGCTCGCCATGCCAAGCGCATGACCGTTGAAAAACAGTGCAGCCAGCAGCGCACCCAGAACGGCGCCCGCCACACCCAGCAGAAGCGCTTCGGACAGCACCGCAACCGAAACGGCGAAACTGTTGAAGCCGATAGCGCGCAGAGTCGCGATCAGGCTGGCCTGCGACGCCACGGCCGCATACATGGTGTTCAGCGATGCGAAAACCGCACCCAGCGCCATGATACCGCCCACCAAGAGTCCGATGCCGGTCAAAACCCGGATGATGACCAGCGAGCGGGCCGCATAATAAAGGTCTTCGCGCTGGGCCTCTGCCGCCAGACTCGTGTTGGACTCCAAGCTGGCCTTCAGCTGCGCCAGCGCGGCCGGACTTTTCAACGCCACCGTCACGCTCTGGAAGCCGGTGCGATGATAGGCCGATGACAGGCCGGCCGCGTCTCCCATCATTTCGGACTCATGGGCATCGCCGGCGCTGGCGAAGCTGCCCACAATGGCCCAGGGACTGCCCTGAAGGATGATGCTTGCGCCGGGCTGGAGGCTGGGAAACTGGGTTTGCAGGGCGCGGCCTACAATCAGTTCATGCAGTCCGGGATGAAACAGGCGGCCCTGGACCAGGCGGATTTCCGGCCGCAATCGTATGGCGCCCGACTCAATGCCGCGTACGGTCACTACACCCAACGTGCCATCGCGCCGTGGCGCGCGCAGCTGAACCAGCATTTCCCGGGAGACGATTGGCTTGCCGTCCGAGCCCTTTTCAATGCCCCCGCTGTCGCCAAGGGTGATCGCCACGTCATGGGACAGGTTGCTGCTGCTTTCGTTGGGTGCGCCTTTCGACAGGATGATGGCGGGTCCGCCCGTCCAGTGG
>Ga0210402_10000470_pt1 | contig 45202 bp, 38 predicted proteins | sample IncBWC7MmetaG_FD_161055 | JGI IMG/M metagenome (GOLD analysis project Ga0210402, IMG submission 161055) | Forest soil microbial communities from Barre Woods Harvard Forest LTER site, Petersham, Massachusetts, United States - Inc-BW-C-7-M | ecosystem: Environmental > Terrestrial > Soil >...
GCGCGCGTACGCTCAAGGACGCGCTGCCCGATGCCGACGTATTCCTTGGTCTATCAGCGCCCGGCGTGCTGAACCCGGAATGGCTCGGGCTTTTGGCGCCGAAGCCGTTGATTTTGGCGCTGGCGAACCCGGACCCGGAGATCCAGCCCGCACTCGTCGCCATCGCGAGGCCTGACGCCATCGTCGCCACCGGGCGCAGCGACTATCCCAATCAGGTCAACAACGTCCTGTGCTTTCCCTTCATCTTCCGTGGCGCGCTGGACGTCTCGGCCACAACCATCAACGAGGCGATGAAGATCGCCGCCGTGGAGGCTCTCGCCGGTCTCGCGCGCATGGAGGCCTCCGAGGTGGTGGCCGCCGCCTATGGTGGTTCGGCGCCGGTGTTCGGCCCCGACTACATCATCCCGAAGCCGTTCGACCCGCGGCTCATCCTCGAGATCGCGCCGGCGGTGGCGCGGGCGGCGATGGCAAGCGGCGTCGCGGGTCGGCCGATCCGTGATTTTGCCGCCTATCAGCGTGACCTGGAACGCTTCGTGTTCCGCTCCGGCCAGCTCATGCGTCCCGTCTTCGAAGCCGCGAAACAGACGCCGCGGCGCATCGTCTACGGCGAGGGCGAAGACGAGCGGGTGCTACGGGCCGTTCAGACGCTGGTGGATGACGGGCTTGCGCGACCGATCCTGCTCGGTCGCCGCGCGGTGATCGAGCGCAGGGTTCGCGAGATGGGACTGCGCATCGACTTGACCGACGGCGTTCGCGTGCTCGATCCGGAGCAGGATGACGACGTGTTCGCCCCGTTGCTGCCGGACTATCAGAGGCTGGCGGGCCGGCGCGGCATCCCCCCGGGGGACGCCGCGAACGACCTTACCCGGCGCCACACAGTCGCGGCGGCGATGCTGCTGCATGCCGGCCTCGCCGATGCGGCGATCTGCGGCGGCTCCGCCAACTGGTGGCGCCAGGTGCAGTACGTGCTGCCGATCATTCCCCGCCGCCCGGGCGTCAGTCGCGTCTATGGGCTCGGCTGTCTGATCCTGCAGAACGGCACGCTGTTCATCTGCGACACCCAGATGGTGGTCGATCCGACGGCGGAGCAGATCGCCGAGATGACGATGCTCGCCGCCGAGGCGGTGAGCGAGTTCGGCATCGCGCCGAAGGTGGCTCTGCTGTCGCATTCCAATTTCGGCGCGAGCGACTCCGAGTCCGCCCGCAAGATGCGCCGCGCCTTGGCGTTGCTGCGCGATCAGGCGCCGGAGTTGGAGGTGGACGGCGAAATGAACGCCGATTCCGCCCTGGTGGAGGCGATTCGCGACCGCGCCGTGCCTGACAGCCACCTAGGCGGTACCGCGAATCTGCTGGTGATGCCGACGCTGGATGCCGCCAACATCGCCTTCACCTTGCTGAAGGCAGCCGCGGATGGTCTGCCGGTGGGGCCTATGCTGCTGGGTATGTCGAAGCCGATCCACGTCCTGGTACCAAGTGTCAGTGCCCGCGGCATCGTCAACCTGAGCGCCCTGGCTGCCCTCGAGGCGCAGGCCCTCAGCCAATGATGGCCGAGTCCTTGCCAGAACTGCTACTGATCACCGACCACTGATCACCGATATCTGCCATGCTCTGGCTCGTCCTCGGCGGCCTGACCTTGTTCCTGTTCCTCGGGGGGCTGCGGGCGTTCGAACACGCCTCCGTCACCACGATCAAGTCGCTGTTCACCTGGATAGCGGCGCTGGCGGGAATCAGCCTGGCACTGCTGCTCGTCCTGACGGGCCGCGAGGGGATCGCGCTTGGCGCGCTGACCCTGTTCGGTCCGCTGATCTGGCAGCGCTGGAAGGCCAGCCATCCGGCCGCGGCCTCCGGCACCCAGCGGCAGGCGCCGCCACCTCCCCGCCGCCAGGGCAACATGAGTGCCGAGGAGGCCTATGAGGTTCTTGGCCTGCACCCCGGTGCCACCGAGGCGGAGATCCGTGCGGCTCACCATCGATTGATGCGCACCGCCCACCCAGACAGCGGTGGTTCCGACTGGCTGGCCACGCGCGTCAATCTGGCGCGCGACGTGCTGATCGGGCGAGCCGGGTCCGGCGGAAGGCGGAGCGGACAATGATCCCCCACGCCAACGTGATTGCCGTAGCCCCTCGTTTCGCTACCGTAGATCGCTGCTGACGCCACATTTTCGCCTGCCGGCAATGTTCCTGGCAATGTTCGGTTTCGCCTCCCCTTCATCGCCCCCGATTCGCGGAGACCATCGTGATCAAGCCTTTACGCAAGGCCGTTCTGCCAGTTGCGGGCCTCGGCACGCGATTTTTGCCAGCCACCAAGGCCATCGCCAAGGAAATGCTGCCGGTGGTCGACAAGCCACTGATCCAGTACTCGATCGAGGAGGCGCGCGCAGCCGGGATCGAGCAGTTCTGCCTGGTGACCGGGCGCGGCAAGACCGCGCTGGTCGAGCATTTCGATGTCGCCTTCGAGCTGGAGGCCACGCTGCGCGAGCGCGGCAAGTTAGATGCGCTGGAACTGTTGAAAGCAACGCAGGTCGAGCCCGGCTCCATGGTCACCGTGCGCCAGCAGGTGCCGCTGGGGCTTGGCCATGCAATCTGGTGCGCCCGCGCCTTCATCGGCGACGATCCGTTCGCGATCCTGCTGCCGGACGACCTCGTGCTGGCCGACACGCCATGCCTGCAGCAGCTCGCCGATGTGTACCGCGACACCGGCGGCAACGTGGTCGCCGTGACCGAGGTGCCGCGCGACCAGACCAACCGCTACGGCATCCTGCGCACCGGCCGCGACGATGGGCGGCTGGTCGAGGTGCTGGGCCTGGTGGAGAAGCCGGCGCCCCAGGTGGCGCCGTCGAACCTTTCGATCATCGGCCGCTATGTCCTGATGCCCGAGGTGATCGCGCATCTCGCACGCATGGAGCGCGGCGCCGGCAATGAGGTGCAGCTCACTGACGGGATGGCGAAGCTGATCGGCACGCAGCCGTTCCACGGGCTGCGCTACGATGGCCAGCGGTTCGACTGCGGTGACAAGATCGGCTACCTGGAGGCGCAGATCGCCTACGCGCTGAAGCGCCCCGACATTGCGGATGCGGTGCGCGCTTTCCTGCGGCATTACGTTGATCCGACCGATTTCATCGTGCGTGCGGTGTCGCGCGAGACGGTTCGTTCGTGACGTTCTCACATCGGTTCGACCCGACCACGCTGCGCGAGTATGACATCCGCGGCACGGTGGGCCGCACGCTGTCGGACGCCGACGCGTTCGCCATCGGACGCTGTCTCGGCTCGCTGGTGGCGCGCGCCGGCGGCCGCACGGTCGCCGTCGGCTACGATGGCAGGCTGTCGAGCCCATCGCTGGAGGCGGCTTTGGCCAAGGGCCTGAGCGCCTCCGGGATCGAGGCGCTGCGCATCGGCATCGGCCCGACGCCGATGCTGTATTACGCCAACGCCAAGCTGGCGACCGACGGTGCCGTGATGGTCACCGGCAGCCACAATCCGCCCGACTACAACGGCTTCAAGATCGTCCTTGGCGGCAAGCCGTTCTACGGCGAGCAGATCCGTGCGCTGGGCGAGCAGGCGGCGGCCGGCGACGTCGTGGCGGAAACCGCGGCGCCGGCGCGCAGCATCGACGTCGCCGCCGACTACGTCGCGCGCCTGCTTGCCGACTGGGACGGCGGCGACCGCATGCTGAAGGTGGTGTGGGACAACGGCAACGGCGCGGCAGGCGAGGTGCTGGAGAAACTCGTCGCCGGACTGCCCGGCGAGCACATCGTGCTGAACGGCACGATCGACGGCACGTTCCCGGCGCATCATCCGGACCCGACGGTGCCGAAGAACCTCGAACAGCTGATTACCGAGGTGGCGGCGCGGCGTGCCGATATCGGCATCGCGCTCGACGGCGATGCCGACCGGATCGGCCTGATTGACGACGCGGGGCGCATCCTGTTCGGCGACCAGCTTCTGGTGATCCTCGCCCGTGACGTGCTGCGTGAACATCCCGGCGCCACGATCATCGCCGACGTGAAGGCGAGCCAGGTACTGTTCGACGAGGTCGGCCGCGCCGGCGGCAATCCGTTGATGTGGCGGACCGGGCACAGCCTGATCAAGGTCAAGATGGCGGAGACCGGTTCGCCGCTGGCCGGCGAGATGTCCGGCCACATCTTCTTTGCCGACCGCTGGTACGGCTTCGACGATGCACTCTATGCCGCGGTGCGCTTGCTCGGCGTGCTGGCGCGCACGGACATCAGGCTGTCCGAGGTGCGGGATGCGCTGCCGCAGGTGATCAACACGCCCGAACTCCGCTTCGACTGCGATGACACGCGCAAGTTCGCGGTGATCGAGGAGGTCGCCGCCCGGCTGCGCGCGGATCGTGCCACGGTGTCGGAGATCGACGGCGTGCGTGTGCTGACCGACGACGGCTGGTGGCTGCTACGTGCATCGAACACGCAGGCGGTGCTCGTTGCGCGCGCCGAGGCCGCTACCGAGGCGGGCCTGGACCGCCTGAAGGCCGCGCTTGTGCGCCAGCTCGAGCTTTCGGGCCTGCCGCCACCTGATTTCTCCGGGAGCCACGCAGGGCACTAAAGACCCGAGGGGAAACAACCGAATCATTTCCGGACGCCTCATACTACCCCGTCATGGCAGGCGACGGCCGGCCATCCACGTCTTTGCTGCCAGCACAAAGAGAAGACGTGGATGCCGACCTGCGTCGGCATGACGATGTGTAGGCGACCGTTGCGCCACGTGGAGCGCTTATTTCCCTGCGAATCCTAAGCCCCGTCGCGCCGATCGGTGATACCCGGTAGAGTGCATCCAACGAAAACCGGGGGGACAGACATGAAGCTCAGCACGGACCGCATCCTGACGACCCATGTCGGCAGCCTGCCAAGACCGCAGGCGCTGGTCGAACTGCTGGTCAGGAAGGACCACGGCGAGCCCTACGATCACGCCGAGTTCGCGCGCCGCACCCGGCAGGCCGTCGCCGCCATCGTCGCCCATCAGGTCGCCGTCGGCATCGATGTCGTCAGCGACGGCGAGGCCAGCAAGGTCGGCTACGCGACCTACATCAAGGATCGACTTACCGGTTTCGGTGGCGAACCATTCGCGCCCAAGCCGCAGCGCGATCTGGCGGACTATCCGGACTTCCGCCAGCGGATGATCCAGTTCACCGGCCCGCAGGTGTTCCAGCGGCTGTGCTGTATCGGGCCGATCCAACTGCATGACCACGATGCGGTGAAACAGGATATCGCGAATCTAAAGGACGCGATGGCTGTCTCGAAGCCGGTGGATGCGTTCATGCCAGCCGCCTCGCCCGGTGTCGTTTCGGCGTTCCAGCCCAACCGCCACTATCCGACGCACGCCGCGTATATCGAGGCGGTCGCGAGTGCGATGCGCGAGGAATACGAGGCGATCGCCAACGCCGGGATCGTGGTGCAACTCGACAGTCCCGATCTCGCGATGGCGCGGCACACCGGCTTCCAGGATCTGACCGAAGCGGAATTCCTAAAGCAGGCCGAGCAGCAGATCGAGGCGCTGAACCATGCGCTGGCCAATGTGCCGGCGAGTTCGGCGCGGCTGCATCTGTGCTGGGGCAACTACGAGGGGCCGCATGATTTCGATATACCGTTGCAGAGGGTTCTGCCGATCATCCTGAGGGGCAAGCCGCAGGCGATCTCGTTCGAGGCGGCAAACCCGCGGCACGCGCATGAGTGGGCGGTCTGGCGGGATGCCAAAATTCCGGACGACAAGGTGCTGATCCCCGGCGTGATCGACACCTGCACGAACTACATCGAGCATCCGGAACTGGTCGCTCAGCGCATCGGCCAGTTCGCCGATATCGTCGGGCGCGAGCGTGTGATTGCCGGCACCGATTGCGGCTTCGCGACGTTCGTGGGGCATGCCGGCCGCGTGGACCCGGAGATCGCATTTCGAAAACTCGGTTCGCTGGTCGAAGGCGCGAAGCTGGCGTCCGCGCGACTGTGGCATTAGCCCGGGATTGCTTCGCTCCTGGCCGAAGCGTTGCGTGATGCATCGTCATCGCCGGTCGCCTAGCTTCGTCTGCGTGTTCCAGCAAATCAGGAGGACAATATGCAGACGCAGCAGATCACCGGCGGGCTTGCGGTGACGGCGACATGGGAAGCACGCGATGGCGAGGCAGACACCGTGGCGGACATTCTCGCGCGCTTCGCACCCAAGGCGCGAGAGGAGGCCGGCGTGAAGCTTTTTCTCGTGCACCGCGGCGTGGCGAACCCGGCGGAGTTTCTGTTCTACGAGCTGTTCGAGGACGAGGCCGCGTTCGCCGCGCACCAGCAGACCGAGCACTTTCGCTCGCTCATCCTCGGCGAAGGCGTGCCGCATCTGACGAAGCGCGAACGCGTGCAATATGCAGTGCTGTGAGGTGTTTCGGCGCTGATCAGGCGTTGCTGCCGCAGCGATCATGATGGCTTTCGCGGCGCTCAACCCATCCTACGCAGCCATGCCGCTGTGGGATGGGTTGACCTGCGGACTTGTTCCCAAGGCCAACCCATCACTGATGCCGCCACACAATTTGTGACCGTTATGGACGTCGTGCGCTACGCCACAGGTACAGTGCCAGTAGTGAAGCGAATGCTGCCGCGAACAGTACGTTCATGGCGGCCATCGACACCGGTACGAATGGGATAAGGTAGGTGCCACGGTCGCAAGGCTGTGGCGGCCTGCTCGATAACTGGAGCATACGTTCCAGCGCCGAACCGCCGGTGAATTGCGGCGCGGAACACTCGCTGATCGGGTTCTGCCACAAGTGCTGTTCCACACCGACATGGACAATCGCCAACCCCGCGTTGGCCACCATCACGACGACGATCAGCCACAGCATCGGCCGAACGATCGGCCGCGGCGAAAGCGCCGCGAGCGCACCAAGCAGGATGGCGACACGATAGGGCCACCGCTCCAATAGGCAGAGCGAGCAAGGCAGCAAGCCGCCCCAATACTCGGAGGCAAGGGCCAGCCCGAGGGCGAATGCGGCTGCCAGCAGCGCAAGAATTCCGACGGCGCGCGGCGGCAATCGATCGAAGCGTGCCAGCATGGTCGTGATGCTCAGGCGCTCCGCGGGCACGGCGGATGAATGGGGCATGGCTGTCCCTCAGGTGGGCAGGCGCAACTCTGACGACGAAGTGATTAACGACCGATGACGACGAATTGCAAAGCATATTCGCGGCCAGGAACATCATGAGCCACGACACCGAGATGCGTTACATTTCGTATTGACTGCCGATTTCGTGGAGCGGCTCCGCTGGGCCAGGCAAATGCGGCGCTTTTTGCGCGCGCGTTGGCCATGCGCAGCGGGACCACACGTGGCTCGCCTCACTTGCCGCATACCTGCGCGACATAGGCTTTCGATGCCTCGGTGGTTGGCGCCGCCTTCGCGCACCACTCAGGTCTCGGTGCGGCAGCGACATGCGTTGCGGCGAGCACGACTGGGTCGGATGTTGCAGACGCGGCGGTGACTGCCAGCGCCGGAGCGGGCGCCTGCGCCACGGGCGCCGGCACGGTGTCGGCTGTGCACGGCTTGCCGCTGACCCTCATGGCAGTGCGCACGTTGTCGTCCTGGCACATCAATTCCAGGGCAACCTTGTTCTCGCCCATGTTGAACAGCAGGGCCGACTGCTGACGGCGTTCGCACGCCTTGTCTGCCCATGTGCCGCCCAACGCGAGGCCGAAGCCCGGCAGGGCAACGCCGCCCGAGGCGCCGACTGCGCACGGATTGCCGCCCACCACGCTGGGAGGAATGACTTCCGGCGTGTTCCGAATGGTGTAGCTGCCGCCATAGTTGAGGTAACCGCCCCCGGTGGTCGGATCACCGGCGCTGCTGCCGGTGCCACCACTCTTGCCTGTGCTGTCGCCGGAGCTGTCAACACCCGCATAGCCGGAAACGCTGACGTTCGTCGTATTGCCGACCGCCGCCGAACGCGAGGCTGACCGAGTGTTGGAGGTTGCCTTCGCACCAGAATTGCTGGACGAGGCACCGTTGCCGATCGGGTTGCCGATCACGTTGACCTTCGGGCTGGAAACTGAATTTGACTGTGATCCGGATGCTGTATTCACGTTCGCGCCGCTGGTTGAACCGGATTGCGACGTTTGCGCATACGCGGCGCCGCTCAGCATTGCCAATGCGGTGGCCGCCAGAAGGATATGTTTCATTGAGGCTCTCCTGCGCTCCGGGGCGGATTTCGGCCGCCCCAGCGCATCGTTATAGAGCCGGTTTATTGCCGACTCGGGCAGCCCGGTTTAACGAACCATTGGCATCGGCTGATGCTTCGGCTGCTCCACCTTGATGGTCCCACCAAGGTTCGTGTTGGAGGCAGTCGCCGAGGCGCCGCCGGTTGCTTGACTGGACTGACCGCCGCCGGCCTTGCCGGACGCGCCGTTGCTGTACTGGCCGTTGACGGCGAGCCCACCGGACACCGTGCCGCCGATATTCACCTGCTGTGCGTTGGTGTTGGTGAACGAGCCCTTCGGTCCAACAGTGGCGCCAGCCGCGGTATTCATCTGGGTGTAGTTGCCCGACACGGCACCGGTGATGACGGCACCGTTGCCGCCGACCTTCGCGCCGGCCGTGGTGCCCTGCCCGCTCGAAACACCAGCGTTCGAACTGGCGGAGGTCTTCGCGAGATTGACATCGGCGGCGACCGTCGGACTACGCGGCATCTCGGCAAACGCCGGTGCCAAGGCGAAGGGGGCCAGAATGGTCGCGGCCAAAAGGAACTTACGCATGTTGAGTCTCCTGTCATTGGTGCGCGGACTGCGCACATGGGAGCTGCCATACGCACAATGCGTAGGGTTGACTTCCATTGATCAAGTCCAACCAGTCAGGAGTTTTTCCGGCTGGGAGCCGTTCTTGCGGTGGATACTTGGCATCGCGAGCTGGGGTCCACCGCCAGTCCTGAAGCCGCGTCCTTTTGGACTTTGCTTCCCGAGCTCGGTAAAGAGAAAGTTAACAGAACATTATGAGAACGTCAACGGAATTTATTAATATTCGAGACAAAAACTTGCAAATTGGCACACCATAATATGCGGCAGGCGGCATAACCTCAGATCCGGGAGCATGGCGACCGCCGTCAGCGCGACGCTGCAGGAGGGGGCGGGGCGACCGGTCGCCGCGGCGCGATCGCCGCGGCACGAATGGAGCTCAGGTCAATCTCCGGCATCGGCACGCCGATCTGCCGCAGCACCGCGTTGGCCAATTCATTGTAACGGTCGAAGCTGCGGCGGATGCGGCTGCGCCAGACCGGCATGCCGCCATTGGCATGCAGCTCAAACGCCGACTCGCGCGCATCCAGCGCCGATGACACATGATCCCACGCCATCTGCAACAACGCGGCGCGCTGCAGCGCGGTGTAGCCGCCACCGCCGAACGACTCCTCCAGCCCGGCCGCCACCTCGGGTGCGGCAAGATCGCGATCGCTCGGTGCGACGACGAGCGACGAGCCAGGCACGATGCGCAGGATTTCGCTGATCCGCTGCCGCGACTTCAGCATGGCGATGCTGCCGGCGGCGAGGTGGGAATGATTGGGGTAACAATAGCCCTCGGGCGTGTACCGCGGATCACGCTCCGCCGCGGTCAGACAGCTGCGCACCGTCTGCACATCGATGACCAGGTCAACCACGTAGTCGATCGTCTGCTCGTGCTCCGCGAGCCCCATGGCATGGGTGCAGGCCAATGCCAGGCCCAGCGTGAATTCCGCCTTCGACAGCCAGCAATAGAGCTGATGCCAGACCAACCAGCGCGCGATCGGTTCGGGCGAGATGTCAAGCAGGAAAATGCGCTCCCAGGGAACGAAGACGTCATCGAGCCACATCTGGCCGTCGAGTTCGTCGTAGCGGCTGGAGAGCGGTGCCATGAACGGGTTGGCGTCGCGCACCGCGATCTTGCGGCATATGGTGGTAACGCCTGGCGCACCGACGGGAACGATGAATGTGGCGCGGTGTGCGCCGATCTCGATGCCGGTCTGGCCGCCGATGAACACGTCCTCGGCGTAGGCCGGGCTGGTGTGCATGCCGATCCTGCCGCTGATCACCAGGCCGGCGTCGGTCTCGCGGACGACCCTGAATGCGGCGCGTTCGCGCGGGTCCTCGCGCAGGCGATAGCCGATCGTGGCCCCGCCACCGGAGAACGTCAGGAACCGCTCGGTGCGCGCGATCATATCGCGGTATGCGGTGGCATCGGCGATCTGCTTGGCCGAGGCGTTGCGTTCCTGCACTGCGGCAAGAATGCCGAGCGAAATCAGGTGCCCGTAGGCAGGCGTGTGAGTGATGTTTCCCGCGCTGAGAAACGTCGTGGCAGCAAAACACTTGCCCATGCGCACGAGATCGTCGGCGCTGGTCGGCAGCAGACAGGAGAGCGGCGAGCGCTCGCCGGCGTCCGGCGGGGCGAGCACCGTGTCCGCCCACGCAGGATCGGCATGGCGGTCGTACCAGGCGACGTACTCGTCAACCATGGCGCGCGTGGCGGGATGGGTCGTGACATCGTCGATCAGGCCTTCGCCCATGACCCAGACTCTTCGTCCGTCGCGAAGAGCCGCGCGGTATTCGGCACCGGTTCGCATGGTGTTTCTTTCCCACTCCGCCGTTCGTGTCAGGTTATCATCAACCTTCGCGCGGCGCCGCCAACAGCAGACGGTTGACTCGCTCCAGCGCGGTGAACGTCGCGCGCCAGGCGCGGGCGAACGCGTCGGCGCCGGTGCCGCGCGCGGCAAGCGCCGCCGCGATCTCGCCTACATTGCGTCGCCCATCCATCAGCCGCAGGATGCCTGGCGCCAGGGCCGGCAAAGCAATCGGCAGGCGCAATCCATCCAGCGCCAGGGTGATCGTGCCATCCGGCTGGATGCCGCCGGCGATCGCCTCACCCGACAGCTCTCGGGTCACCGGCACCGCTTCGTCCGCCATGAAACCCGCACGCTCGGTCATCTCGTCCTGACGCACGCAGTACACGATGTGGGCGCTGACATTGCCTGCCAGCGACTCGGCCAGAGCGGCGCGGTCGATGGGATCGAGTGCCGCGACCCGTGCGCGAAGCTTCGGATCAGGCAACAACGGGTCGGGATCATAGCGGATCGGTTCAACCCAGCAGGTCACCGCCAGCCCCTCTCCCGCCAGCAGTGCATGCAGGTCGCGCACGCTGAACGCGCGATCACGCGGGTTCAGGAGCAAGTCGTACAGACCGGCGTCGCCGCCGTTGACGTGATCGTCCAGGAACTGGTTCCGCCGCAGCCATGCCGTCTCCGGCAGATTGCGCATGACGCGCTTGGCCGCGTCCAACCGGCCAGCCGGGGCCTCGTCCGCCGGCGCCAGCAGCCGCAACGCGTCCTGCAACATATAGACGCCGGTCCGTCCGTGCGGCGCATAGACCATCAGGCCAAGCCCCCCGCCTGGCGCCAGCACCGACAGCAGCGCGCGCAATCCGGCGGCGGGTTCGGTCAGGTGTTGCAGCACACCGCAGCAGTCGATGTAGTCGAACGGTCCCAGTCCCGATCCCGGCAGATCAAGAAGCGACCGCTGTTCCCAGAGAATATTGGTGAGGCCCCGCGCCGCGGCCCGCGCCTGCGCGATCTTCATCGCAGCCACGGAACGGTCCAGCCAGGTAACCGTGCCCGGCCGGGCCTCTCGCCCCATCTGCTGAGCGAGCATGATCGTGGCGTCTCCGGTACCGCCGCCGGCAATCAACGCATTCAGCGGCCTGGACGCCGGCCGACGCGCGCCGAACACCCAGTAATCCACCTCGCGCAGATGGCCCGGACTGCCGACGATGAGCCGCTTCGCCTCGTCGCGAGGCTCGCGCCGCGGATACGGATAGGCCTCGTACTGCGCCGCAAGGCGTGCATCGGTTGCGTCCGTCATGTGCCCGGCATAGACCGCCGCCATGGCTGAAGCCAGATCACGCGGCTATTTCGGCATCGGCGTCGAAGGAGTATCGAAGTCCGCCAATGTCGGCGCCCTGCTGCGCACCGCGCACGCCTTTGGCGCTGCATTCTGCTTCATCGTCGGCCCCGGCTGGGACGCGCGCGCCGGCCGCCTGGCGGACACGACCGACGCGTCGCAGCACGTGCCGCTCTGGCGCTTTCCCGACATCGAATCGCTGCAACTGCCGCAGCATTGCGTGCTGGTCGGCGTCGAGTTACTGGACACGGCCACGGACCTCCCGTCGTTCCGCCATCCGCTGAACGCCGCCTACGTGCTGGGACCGGAGCGATCCGGCCTGTCGCCCGCCATGCTGCAACGCTGCCGCCACGTGGTGCGCATCCCGACGCGTTTTGCGCTCAACCTCGCCGTGGCCGGCGCCTTGGTGCTGTACGATCGCCTGCTCCAGCACGGCCGCTTCGCCGATCGCCCGGTCGGCAGCCAGGGACCAGCGGCTGCCGAACCCGTACCCGCCGGGCATGGTGCACCACGGTTCCGCCGCAACATTCCCGACTGGGTGACGGACAAGCGGAAACTTTGACGCAGTCGCGCTTGCCGCACCCACCCCCACGCCGTATCTCTGCCCCATGCGTGCGATCGTTGCCCTGATTGTCCTAGTCCTCGCCGTGCCAGCGGCCGCGCAACCCAAGAAGCCGGCTGCCAAGGCGCAGCCGGAACCGGCATCCAGCACGGCCAAGAAGTTGGGGGCCTTTGAGGATTGGGTTGCCGCGACCCACCAGGAGAACGGACAGACCGTCTGTTACGCCTTCACCTATGCGAAACATTCCACGCCGGCTGTTTCGGGCCGCGACCCCGTCATTCTAACGGTCACTCAACGGCCCAGCGGTCGTGATGCCGTCGCGATCAGCGCCGGATTTGATTATGGCAAGAACGCAGCCGTGAGCATGCAGGTCAACACAACCGGGCTGGATTTTTACACGGCGCAGCGCAACGCGTTCGCGCGGGACGGGAAGGCCGCGGTCGCTGCCTTTGGGAAGGGCGCCCAGGCGCTGTCACGCTCGCCGGGCCCGCGCGATGGCCAGGTGGTGGTGGACACGTTCAGCCTGCGCGGCTTCTCAGCGGCGTTTGCGGCGATCAACAAGGCCTGCCCGGAGCGCTGATGAGCACCGCGACCGTTGAGCTGACCGACAGCGAACGCGAGCGCATCCTCGCCAAGTCGGCATTGTTCGATCCGCCGCCGGTGCAGTTGCCCGATGGGCGGCGCGACCTTGTCGGCTTGTCGCGCGCCGAACTGGCCGCCGAGATGACAGCGATCGGCGAACAGGCGTTTCGCGCGAAGCAGCTCTGGCATTGGATTTACCATCGGGGAGAGACCGATTTTTCGCGAATGTCCTCGATCGCGCGGCCGCTTCAGCGGAAACTGGCCGAGCGCTTCGTCATCGCCCGCCCCGAGGCGGCGATGGTGCAGACCAGCGCGGACGAAACACGAAAGTTCCTGTTCCGCTTCCGCGACGGGCAAGAGGCCGAGACAGTCTATATTCCCGATCGTCAGGAGGATCGCGGCGCGGTCTGTATTTCCTCGCAGGTCGGCTGCACGCTGTCCTGCCGCTTCTGCCACACCGGAACCCAGCGCCTGACCCGCAATCTGGGGGCGGCGGAGATAGTCGGCCAGTTCATGGCGGCGCGCGATGCCTATGGCGAGTGGCCCAGCCCCGCGGGGGACAGCCCACGCCTGCTCTCGACCATTGTGCTGATGGGCATGGGCGAACCGCTGTACAACTACGCCAATGTCGCCAAGGCGATGACGATTGCCATGGATAATGAAGGCATCGCGTTGTCGCGGCGGCGGATCACGCTGTCCACCTCGGGCGTGGTGCCGATGATGGACCGCGCCGGCGAAGAGCTCGGCGTGAACCTCGCGGTGTCGCTGCACGCGGTGCGCGACGAACTGCGCGACGACCTTGTGCCGCTCAATCGCAAGTACCCGATTGCCGAGCTGATCGCTGCGTGCCGGCGGTATCCCGGCTCGTCCAACGCGCGGCGGATCACGTTCGAATACGTCATGCTGAAGGGCGTCAACGACAGCCAGGCCGATGCGAGGGAACTGGTGCGGCTGATCGCCGGCATCCCGGCCAAGGTAAATCTGATCCCGTTCAATCCCTGGCCGGGCAGCCCGTTCGAGACCAGCAGCAACAGCGCGATCGACCGGTTTGCGCGGATCGTCATGGGTGCGGGGTTCGCCTCGCCGGTGCGGTCGCCGCGCGGACGCGACATTCTGGCGGCGTGCGGGCAGTTGCGGACGGAGAGCGGTCGCGACCCTCTCTGACAATGTCAGATAAGATGGTTCCGATATTGACATTCTGGGATCGAGCCTCCATAATGCTCGTGAATGGAGGCGCCCATGAGCGACGGGCCGAACAGACCACCCCCAATGAGCAGAGATTGGCGAAGGCTGTCCAAGAGCGCTGGGAACGAAGCGAGCGCTGATAATGAGGTTTCCGCCGACGCTGCAGTCGCCCTACGCAATGACTGGAGGAGGGAAGTGTCTCCCGAGTTGCTCGGCGGTTTACGGAAATACCTCGCCAAGGACCGACAGACCTCGCTGTTTGCCACGAGCGTCACCGAGGAAACGGCATCCTTGAGGAGACTGGCCGCGGGGCGACCACTCGCGCAACTCCTTGTCGAATGTGCGGTGGAAACCGCCGCTCACCCTGCCGATGATGGCGATCCTCTGTGCAGGGCAGCAAAGCATGCCATCGAAAAGTGGGGCCTGCGCCATGCCCGTCAGATCGACGAACATAATGTTCGCGAGGCGGACGCGGCATACGCAATCAAGAGCCGCACACGAATTCAGACCGCCATAGCAAATTGCGCTCTGCTCAAGTTGGCAAGCGAATTTCTGGAACATCGCCCGGCCTCGCCAGTTTCACAGTCGCAAAGACAGACTGGAATCGACCAAGGACCGGAGTTTGGCCCATGAGTGCTACGGTTGCCACGATGCCCAACTATCAGGTCGATGTACTCGAGGGCATTGGCCGTGCACGGCGGGGCGCTATCCGATGTGACATCGGCAAGCATATGACTTTCACGACAGAGGGACTTGAATCGTATTTTTTTGCGGAATGGAATCCGGTCATTGTTGACGCATTGTTGGTCGCAGCTTCGGTTGAATTCTGCGATAAGACGTTGCGGCGCCCATCGGCAACGTGGGGTCGAGAAATCGAGCTCAAATTACCGGTGCACAATGTAGACCTCTGGAGGAGTCGCAAAGTCTCTGACACCCTTGTTGACGCGTTGGACCTGCTGACCGGGGACCGGTGGTCCGTTCAATACCGTCCCCGCAAGAATCCCGAAGCAGAGCGTCGACAGGGGCAGTTCACACTGCCTTCTGCCACAAAGGCGGTCATGCCGTTCAGTGATGGTCTTGATTCATGGGCGGTTGCCACCTCCTATGACCGAAATAACCCTGGGCAACTGCTTCGCGTGCGGCTAGGAACGTCCGCCCCTGCGAGTTCGCGAATTGCCGTTCGCCCGCCTGCCTTCGCGCATGTGCCCTACAGAGTTCGAACCGGCGAGCGCCGGACTGTTCAGAGCAGCGTCCGGTCGAGAGGTTTCAAGTTCGCTTTGATCGCGGGGATCGCAGCATATCTTGCGAATATTGAGGACATTGTCGTTCCAGAGAGTGGCCAAGGGGTACTCGGCCCGGTCATAGTACCCGTCGGTCAGGCCCCCGATTTTCGCTGCCATCCTCGATTCACGTCAGCTATGGAACGGTTTCTTTTTGCCTTGCTTGGCCACCGCGTTCAGTACCAGTATCCGCGATTGGGGCACACCAAGGGCGAAACGTTGCGTGGCGCAGTCGCCAACGATCCGAGCGCCACCGGTTGGATGCAGACCCGGACATGTTGGCAGAGTGGCCGTCACGTCTCAGTCGACAGGAAACGCCGGCAATGTGGCATTTGCGCCGCTTGCCTGCTTCGGAGGCTCAGCGTCTATTCGGCTGGGCTAACTGAGCCATCCGAAACCTATGTTTGGGAGAACCTCCAAACGCCTGAATTCCGTGGCGGCGCCAATTCATCCTTCACCAAGTTCACGTTGGCACTCGAACAGCACGCCATCGCCGGCACGCTCCATTTGGGTCGTCTGGCCACTCTGGAGCCATTGTCGGAATACACGGATATAGCGAATGGAACGCTACTGCTCAGTCAGGCCCTACGACTGCCAGAAATCGAGGTGGTGATGCAACAGCAGAGCTTATGGCGGCGGCACCGGCACGAATGGCAGGCGTTTCTTGAATGGCTCGGCCCCCACTCCTTCATCACTCGATGGGCGCAGGCAGCTGCATGAGTACCTCGCTTGATCGTCTGCCGGCATCCGAGGTCGGCGAGCGTGTGCGTGTGGCGCGTGAAGCCGTACGGGTGACGCAGGCAGCCGCCGCAGAGGCGGCGAATATGGCGCGCACAACACTCGTTGCAATCGAAAAAGGACAACGCCGAATTCGTATCAGCGAACTGCAGCGCCTGGCGAAGTGCTTCGGCACCTCGGTCAACGCCCTGCTCAGACAGGAGGCCGTCCAGCTCGATCTCATCCCGAAATTCCGCAAACTATCGGACGGTGGTGAGCCATCTGTCGAACGGGCTGCAAGACTGCTGACCGATCTGGCCAAGGCCGAGGTCGAGTTGGAAGGGCTTCTTGGGGTCCATCCTGTGCGCAACTATCCACAACAGCGACCAATTCTTCCGGGCGATATTCGGGCACAAGCCGAGCAGGATGCAATCGAGGTCCGACAATGGCTGGGCCTCGGGCTCGCGCCAATATCGGACATGATCACGTTGCTTGAATTGCAACTTGGCGTGCGTGTCTTCGTGCGCAAGCTGGATGATAGCCGGATCGACGGGCTGTTCGCCTATGATGATGCGGTCGGTGCCTGCATACTCCTTAATGCGAGCCACCGTCGCGAGCGGCTTATGCAGACGGCGGCACATGAGTTTGGCCATCTGGTATCGACGCGTGATGAGCCTGAGGTGCTGTTGGAGGGTTCGCCCGAACAGACGCGCGAGGAACGATATGCGAGTGCGTTTGGGCGAGGCTTTCTGACCCCTGCTCGGGCAGTCACTCAAAAGTTCCAGGAAATTACGGCTGGGGCGTCGCATCTGACCAGACGGCATGTGATTGTGCTAGCCCATGCGTTCGGAGTTTCGCGCGAGGCGATAGTCCGACGCCTCGAGGAGCTCAAACTGAGAAAGCCGGGCACCTGGGATTGGTTCAAGAATCACGGCGGCATCACCGATCATCAGGCGCGACAGGTTTTGGGTGATCGTTTCGCTCCAGATGATCAGCAGGCCGAAGCAAACCGGCCCACCTCTTTGCGGCTTGGTCTCTTGGCGGAAGAGGCGTGGAAGCAGGAATTACTAAGCGAGGGCCAGCTCGCGCGCCTGCTGCATCTCGACCGCGTCGAGGTCAGGCGGATGCTTGATGAGTTCAGTGAAGAGCAGTCTGCAGTCGATGCGGTGCTTGCGCTTGGCGAGTGAACTCGGTGAAACCGTCGTGGCGGACACGAGCGTTGTCATCAACCTCAACGCGACTGGCTGCGCGGACCGTATCCTGGGTGGTCTGCCGTTCGCGGTTGTGATCACCGATATTGTCGCCGCGGAGCTTCAGGAGGATCGACGCAGTGGCCGCAACGACGCTGAACTTATAGCGTCACTGATCGATGCACAACTTATGCGAACGGTATCGCTCGGTACTCCAGGCGAACAAGCATTTATCGATCTCGTCATCGGCCAAGCCGCTGATACGCTCGATGACGGTGAAGCATCGACGCTTGCTTATGCAATAGAACACGCCATCCGGCCGGTCATTGACGAGCGAAAGGCTCTACGGATCTGCGCGCAACGCTTTGCTCATTTGCGCCCGATGTCGACTGTGAACCTACTTATGGAACAAGCGGTCGCAGTTGTTCTCGGCCACGACGCCCTTGCTGAGGCAGTGTTTCGAGCCCTAAGTCACGCACGAATGCGGGTCATGGCTGATCAGGTCGGTTGGGTGGTCGAGCTGATCGGCACCAACCGGGCGTCTCAATGTCCTAGTCTTCCCGCCGCTTTCCGCCGCAGATAACATGGAATGCCTCACGGTGGGTACCGCTGTTGCATCGGCGAACGCAGCCGCGCTACTCCACGCAGGCATCGAACCCGAGAGGACCGATCATCGTGCGCGTGAAGGACGTAAAGAAGGTCGTGCTGGCCTATTCGGGCGGACTCGATACCAGCGTGATCCTGCGGTGGCTGCAGGTGACGTATCACTGCGAAGTGGTCACCTTCACCGCCGATCTCGGCCAGGGCGAGGAACTCGGCCCGGCACGCCAGAAGGCGGAAATGCTCGGCGTGAAGGAAATCTTTGTGGACGACCTCCGGGAAACCTTCGTGCGCGACTTCGTCTTCCCGATGTTCCGCGCCAATGCGCTTTACGAGGGGCAATACCTGCTGGGCACCTCGATCGCCCGCCCGCTGATCGCACAGCGGCAGATCGAGATTGCCGAACAGGTGGGCGCCGACGCGGTGGCGCACGGCGCAACCGGCAAAGGCAACGACCAGGTACGCTTCGAGCTCGGCTATTATGCTCTGAAGCCGGATATCAAGATCATCTCCCCCTGGCGCGAATGGGAGCTGACAAGCCGGACGAAGCTGCTGGAGTTCGCCGAGGCCAACCAGATCCCCATTGCCAAGGACAAGCGCGGCGAGGCACCGTTTTCCGTCGATGCCAATCTGCTGCACTCGTCCTCCGAGGGAAAGATCCTGGAAAACCCTGCGGTAGAGGCGGACGAGATCGTCTACCAGCGCACCATCCGCCCGGAGGATGCCCCCGACAAGGCAACGGTGATCGCCATCGACTTCGAGCACGGCGATCCGACCGGCATCGATGGTGCGCCCCTGTCGCCGGCCGCGCTGCTGACGCGCCTGAACGAACTCGGCCGCGCCAATGGCATCGGCCGGCTCGACCTGGTGGAGAACCGCTTCGTCGGCATGAAGTCGCGTGGCGTGTATGAAACGCCCGGCGGCACCATCCTGCTCGCGGCGCACCGTGGCATCGAAAGCATCACGCTGGACCGCGAGGCGGCACACCTGAAGGACAGCCTGATGCCGCGCTACGCCGAGCTGATCTACAACGGCTTCTGGTTCAGCCCGGAGCGGCGGATGCTGCAGGCGCTTATCGACGAAAGCCAGAACAGCGTCTCGGGCCAGGTCCGGCTGAAGCTCTACAAGGGGAATGTCAGCGTGATCGGCCGCGAATCGCCGAACAGCCTGTATTCGCAGGACGTCGTCACCTTCGAGGAGGACCAGGGCGCTTACGATCAGTTCGACGCCCAGGGCTTCATTAAGCTTAACGCGCTGCGTCTGCGGCTGGGCGCGATGGCGGGCCGGCGAGGAGGGAGCCTGTAGATGGGCTACTCCCCTGGATCAAGACTGGCCCTGCGGAGGCGCCAGATCATCGCGGCGGCAATTGCCGCGGGGATCGCGCCAGCCGCACGCGCGGGCGGCGGGCCCGTGGTGCTGGAGCTGTTCACCTCACAGGGGTGTTCCTCCTGCCCGCCGGCCGATGCGTTGCTCGGCCAGCTTGCGCGGCGGCCCGATGTGATCGCCCTCGCCTGGCATGTTGACTACTGGGACCGCCTCGGCTGGCGCGACCCATACGCCAGCCGCGAGGCGACGGAGCGCCAGCGTGCGTATGCGCGTCAGCTCAACAGCCTCGTCTACACCCCTGCCCTCGTGATCAACGGCGCGAAGCTCGTGGTGGGTTCCGACAATGCCGCCATCGAGACGGTGATCGAGGCCGCGGCTGCGCTGCCGGTCTTGGTTACGCTGAGCCGCACGGAAGATGGTACCGTCGTGGAGATGGGGGCCGCACCAGGGCCGGTGCGGGTACTGCGAGCCGTCTATGATCCGGAGCATGCAACCACTGTCTCAGCCGGCGAGAACGACGGCGCGCGGCTCCACGAGTACCGCATCGTGCGCGAGGTCGAGGCACTGGGCGAATGGGATGGCAGCGCACGCCGCTTCGCAACAAAGGCGCCCGGCCCTGGGCAGGGGCAGGTAATCCTGTTGCAGTCGGCAGACCTTCGCGTGGTCGGAGCGGCCGAACAGCCGCCCGGCTGATCACGTCAGCGCAGCCATTGCGCCGTCGATCACCTGCGGCAGCTGGTCCCAATGTGCGATGATGAACCAGCTGACGAGCAGAAGGACGATCGACAGCACCGTCCCGTAATAGGCGTGGCTTGCACCCAACGCCCGCGAACGGCCCAACCCATTGACTTCCGATCCGCTCATCGTTGCCATCGATCACGTCCACCCTGTCGGCTACCCAACCAATAAGCTGGGTAATACGGCGAATTTTTGGACCTGTTAAATGACGATCAGGTAAGCGCGCGGGCCAGCACTGAGCCTGATGCATAGATCGGCCGCCGCCAACCGCGCATAATGGACTCGATGTAACGAACGCAGGAACCGACGTGAGCGAGAACACCCTTGCAGCCCGGCGCGGCGCGGCAGCCGCCGGCAGCACCGAAACCACAACGTTCGCGATCCTGGTCTCGCTTTCGGTCTGCCATCTGCTCAACGACCTGAACCAGTCACTGGTACCGGCGATCTACCCGATCCTGAAGGACTCCTATCACCTGGACTTCGGCCAGATCGGCCTGATAACTCTGGCCTTCCAGCTCACCGCCTCGATGCTGCAACCGGTGGTGGGCATCGTCACTGACCGCCGCGCGCAACCGTTTTCGCTTCCCATTGCGATGGGCTGCAGCCTGATCGGTCTGCTGCTGCTGTCGATCGCCCACAGCTTTCCGGCCATCCTGTTCGCCGCCGCACTGGTGGGCATCGGCTCCTCGGTGTTCCACCCGGAGGCATCCCGCGTCGCGCGCATGGCCTCGGGCGGACGCCACGGCTTTGCGCAGTCGCTGTTCCAGGTTGGAGGCAGCACCGGTTCGGCCATCGGCCCACTGCTTGCGGCCTTCATCGTGGTGCCGCGCGGTCAGGGCAGCATCGCCTGGTTCTCGGCCGTCGCGCTGGTGGCGATCATGCTGCTGGCCAATGTCAGCCTGTGGTACAGCCGGCATCCATCGATCCGAACGCCGCGCGGCGCCAGCGCACGGAGCGCCGCATACGCCGTGCTGTCACGCAGGCGGGTGCTGTTCGCAATCGCCATCCTGGTGGCGCTGCTGTTCTCGAAGAACGTCTATACGTCCAGCCTTGGTTCGTACTACACGTTCTACCTGATCCATAAGTTCGGCCTGTCCGTGCAGGACGCGCAGATCCACCTGTTCGTCTTCCTGGGTGCGGTCGCGGCCGGCACGTTCGCGGGCGGCCCCATCGGCGACCGGTTCGGGCGCAAGCCGGTGATCTGGTTTTCCATCCTCGGCGCGTTTCCGTTCGCGCTGATGCTGCCGTATGCGAACCTGTTCTGGACCGGCATCCTGAGCGTGGCGATCGGCCTGATCCTGGCCTCGGCGTTCTCCGCCATCCTGGTCTATGCGCAGGACCTGCTGCCAGGGCGGGTCGGCATGGTGGCGGGGATGTTTTTCGGGTTCTCGTTCGGCCTGGGCGGGCTGGGCGCCGCGGCGCTTGGGCAGATCGCCGACTGGACCAGCATCGAGACGGTCTATCGTGCCGTTTCGTTCCTGCCGCTGATCGGCCTGCTCACGGCGTTTCTGCCGAATATCGAACGGCCAAGAAGATCGAGTTGAGACCGTTACTTGGTCGGCCCGTAGAACATCACCCAGACGGAAAAATCCTCCGATATGTCTTCGAATCCGTGCGCCACATGCGCAGCGCAGAACAGAAGGTCGCCGGTGCCGACCTCAGTCAATCGGTCTTCTACCCGGTAACGGCCAGTGCCAGCGGCGACGACATAGAATTCATCGCGCTGATGTGGAACCTGCGGCCCGTTCGTGGGCCGCGCGGCGAACCTGATCTCGAGATCGCCGTCAACGAACACCTCGGCAGATCGCCCCGGTGTCCGTGGCAGCGCGAGTGCCGCGGCAAGCGACGTCGGTGGTGGCGTGCGATCCATGGTTGGTTCCTCCGGGCGGTGTCATTCCTCGATCTGAGGCAGCAACGGAATGCGACAGCCGTGACAGTTGCCATGGAAGTCTCTATGTCGAGGCCGACCAGAAGGAAAGCGCGTTGCGCGAACCACCGGGGACCTCCGCGGCACCTTGCCTGCTCACATTGCCCGCGCGAAGAACACCGCCGTGACCGTCGCGGTCAGTACGACCACGAAGCCACGCACCGTCGCCGCCGGCAGCCATCGCGCCAGCCGCCCTCCCAGGTACCCGCCAACCACGCTCGTCCCCAGCATTGCCAACGCCTCCGGCCAACGCACCGCGCCGGCCGCGATGAACCACAACACGGCCGCGCCATTGGTTGCACTCACCAGCAGCACGCGCGCCGGCGCCATCGCCTTCAGGTTGGCGCTCACCGTCAGCAGGCTCCAGGTTGCCATCATCATCAGCCCGACGGCACCGCCGAAATAGCCGCCATAAACTGCGACAAGGAATTGCATCGCCAGCACTGTGGGTCGGCCAACGCGCGCGACGCGGTGCAAGACCAGCCCGGCGCGAGCGCCGAAGGCAAAGATCAGCGTGGCCAGCAGCAGCAGGAACGGGATCACCACATCGAACAACCGCGCCGGCGTGACAATCAGCATGACTGCGCCGGCCAGTCCGCCGGCCACGCTGATCGGCACCATCACGCCGAGCCGCATGTCGGCGATGTGGGTGAATTCAGACCGGTAGGCGAAGGCGCTCGCCATCGTGCCGGGAAACAGCGCCACCGTGGAGGAGGCATTGGCGATCACCGGCGGCAGCCCCGCCGCGACCATCGCGGGGAAGGTGACAAACGAGCCGCCGCCAGCGACAGCATTCATCGCGCCCGCCAACAGCCCGGCGGCGGCAAGCAGGACAATGTGATGCATGGGACACAAGCTGAGCGGCCCAGCGGCTGTCGCCAACCGGTTACAGTTCGGCCGCGGACGAAGCGATCATAGGCGCTGGTTCGCAATCCTGGCCTGCATGCAACCGCGCGACAAAGCAATTAAAGCGGGCTGAATGGCACTGCGAGATCGCATCGCTCTTGCCGCAGTCGCCCTTGAATATTGACTGAACCGTCAGTAAGTAAGGACGATGACCGCTCCTACTCGTTCCCGCCGCAAGGATGCCCGGCCCGGCGAGATCGTCGCCGCCGCGCTCGCCTCGTTTGCCGACCGTGGCTACGCCGCCACCAAGCTGGAGGACGTTGCCGCCGCCGCCGGCATCAGCAAGGGCACGATCTACCTGTATTTCCCCACCAAGGAGGACCTGTTCCGTGCCGTGGTGCGCCAGGCCGTGCTGCCCAACGTCGAGGCCGCCGAGTCTGACATCGCGAGCCACACCGGGCCCTCGGCCGATCTGCTGCGGATGTTGGCGCAACGCTTCCTGCGCCTGCTCGACAGCGACCTGACCGCAATTCCCAAGCTGGTCGTCGCCGAGTCGGGCAACTTCCCCGCCATTGCCCAGTTCTACGCCGATGCCGTGCTGCGCCGGGCGTTCACCCTGATCGAGGGTATCCTCATCCGCGGCATCGAGCGCGGCGAGTTCCGCCAGATGGACGTGCACGCGACGCTTCCGCTGTTCGCCGGGCCATTCCTCCTGCTGGCGCTCTGGAAGCACTCGCTGGGTCGCCATACCGACCTCCACTTCGATCCGCGCGCGGTCGCCGAGGCGCATATCGAGACGCTGCTGCGCGGGCTCGCACCGGACAAGCCATAATGAAACGCGCCCTGCCCGCGGTCGTGCTGTTCGCCGCCTGCGCCGGAGCGGCAGGATGGTGGTGGCTGAACCGCACGCCGGTCCCCCCATCCTGGCAGGGCTACGCCGATGCCGAGTATGTCCGCGTGTCGCCGACGCTCACTGGGCGCATCGTCAGCCTCGCCGTTGCCCGCGGCGATCAGGTGGCGGCCGGCGCGCCGCTGTTCACCCAGGACGATGCGGACGACAAGGCGGCCCGCGACGCCGCGGCCGGCAAGCTGGCGGAAGCCGAGGCGCGGCTTGCCAACCTGCAGACCGCGAGCCGCGACACCGAGATCGCCATGGCCCAGGCCGATCTCACCGATCTGATAGCGACCAGGGATCGCATCGCCAAGGACCTGATCCGCAACGAGGACCTGCTGCGCACCGGAGCCGCCAGCCGGCAGACCGTGGACCAGCAGCGCGCGGACCTCTCATCGGCTGTCGCACGGGCCGAAGCCGCCAACGCCAAACTCGAGCAGATGCGCTCGCCGACCGGTCGGCAGTACGAGATCGCCGCGCAGAGCGCCATGGTCGAGCAGGCACGCGCCGCACTCGGGCAGGCCGAGTGGCAGTTGACCCAGCGTCACGTCGTCTCGCCGAATGGCGCGCTGGTGGCCGACACCTATGCGCGCCCGGGCGAGACGATCAATGCCGGCATTCCCGTCGTCTCGCTGCTGCCGCCGCAGAACATCCTGGTGCGTTTCTTCGTGCCGGAGACCGATCTCGCCACGATACATGCGGGCGATCGGATGGCGATCAGTTGCGACAGTTGCGCGCAAGGGCTCACGGCCACCGTTTCGTACATCGCACCGCAGCCGGAATACACACCGCCGGTGATCTACAGCGAGTCGAACCGCGACAAGCTCGTTTATCTGATCGAGGCGCACCCGCCACCGGACCAGGCCATGCAACTCAAGCCTGGCCAGCCGGTAGATGTGCGGCGCAGCGCGGCGGGCGTCGCCGGATGACGGCGCTTTCCATCGACGTGCACGACCTGCGCAAGAGCTTCGGCACGCGCCGCGTGATCGACGGACTGACGATGCAGGTGCCCGAGGGCGAGATCTGCGGCTTCCTCGGCGGCAACGGCAGCGGCAAGACCACCACGATCCGCATGCTGTGCGGCCTGCTGCGGCCCGACGCCGGCAGCGGCACGTGCCTCGGCATGGACCTGCTGCGCGATGCCGCGCGCATCCGGCTGCAGATCGGCTACATGACGCAGCGGTTCAGCTTCTATGGCGACCTGACGGTTGCCGAGAACCTGGATTTCGTCGCGCGGCTCTACGAAATCCGCGACCGGCGGCGCACCATTGCCGAGGTGCTGGATCGCATCGGACTTGCGGACCGCGCCGATCAGCTCGCGCAGGAGCTGTCGGGCGGCTGGAAGCAGCGCATGGCGCTGGCCGCGTGCGTGCTGCATCGGCCACGGCTGCTGCTGCTCGACGAACCGACCGCTGGCGTGGATGCCAAGGCACGTCGGGAATTCTGGGACATGATCCACGAGATGGCCGCCGACGGCATGACCGTCCTGGTGTCCACGCACTACATGGACGAGGCGGAACGCTGCCAGCGCGTCGTGTATCTCGCGGGCGGGCGGCTCGTGGTGCAGGGCACGGCCGAAGAAGTGGTGAGCGCTGCGAACCTCGTCACGTTCGAGGCCACCGGTCCGGGCATCGAACAGGCAGTGCGCCGGCTGCGCCACGTCGCGGGCGTGGAGACCGCAGCGGTGTTCGGTCGCGCGCTGCGCATCGCCGGCATGGACCGCGTGGCGCTGCGCGGCGCCATCGATGGCCTCGACGATACGGCGCTGCACTGGGAGGAGGTCGAGCCGCGGCTCGACGACGTGTTCATCCATATGCTGAACGGCCAGGACGCCGAGGCATGACCGGGTTCTCGTTCGCGCGCCTGTTCGCCATGCTGCGCAAGGAATCGCTGCAGATGCGGCGCGACCGCGCCACCGTCGGGCTCACGGTGATGCTGCCGCTGCTCCAGCTTTTCCTGTTCGGCTATGCGATCAACGCCAACCCGCGCCATCTGCCGACCGGACTGCTGACGGCGGAACACTCGACCTATGAGCGCACGCTCGCGGCCGCGCTGCAGAACACCGGCTACTTCGATATCAAGGCGATGGCGAGCGAGGCGGACGCCGAACAGGCACTGGCGCGCGGCGACGTGATGTTCGTGCTGAACATCCCGCCCGACTTCTCGCGCCGGATCGACCGCGGCGAGCAGCCGCAGGTGCTGATGGACGCCGACGCCACCGATCCGACCGCGATCGCAAACGCGACCGCGGCGGTCGTGGCGCTGAACGCGACGGTGCTGAACCGCGACCTGCCAGCGGGCATGCGAGTCGCGCCGCCGCAGCCGCCGTTCCAGATCGTGCTGCACGGCCGCTACAATCCCGAACAGCTCACCGCGTTCAACATCGTGCCCGGACTGATCGGGCTGATCCTGACGGTCTCCACGCTGGTGATGACGACGCTCGCCATCACGCGCGAGCGCGAGTCGGGCACCATGGAGAACCTGCTGGCGATGCCGGTGCGGCCGGTTGAGGTGATGCTCGGCAAGATCATCCCCTATGTCGGCCTCGCCTACGTGCAGATCGCGCTGATCCTGCTGGTGTCGGTCACGGTATTCGGGGTGCCGGTGCGCGGTTCGGTGACGCTACTGCTGTTGGCGCTCGGCGTGTTCATCGCCTGCAACCTGGCGATGGGGTTTGCCTTCTCGACCATGGCGACGACGCAGATGCAGGCACAGCAACTGTCGCAGTTCGGCCTGTTGCCGTCGATCATGCTGTCCGGTTTCATGTTCCCGTTCCAGGGCATGCCGGCCTGGGCGCGCGTGGTCGGTGAGGCGGTGCCGCTGACCCACGCGCTGCGGATCTGCCGCGGTGTACTGCTGAAGGGCAACGGACTTGCGCAGATCTGGCCCGATCTGTGGCCGATGGCGCTGTTCGCGGTGGTGGTGGGTGGGATCGCGGTCAGCATGTACCGCGAGACTCTGGACTAACGCCCCCCGGCAACCGACTATAACGTCGTCATCCCCGCTCACTTCGTCATCCCCGCTCACTTCGTCATCGCCGCCCACTTCGTCATCGCCGCTCACGTCGTCATCGCCGCTCACGTCGTCATCCCCGCGAAAGCGGAGACCCAGGCGAACAGTGTTGCAATTACTACCCGCGGCTTACGCTCGGCACAGGCTGTGGGTTCCCGCTTTCGCGGGAATGACAATTATTGGTATCGGCGGCATCGGTAGATAAGCGACTATTGCAGCAGGTTGCGCATCGGATAGGCATTGCGGTCCGCGTCGTTCAGCGGTTCCAGCCCGAAGCGTACTTCGATCGTACGCAGGATCGAACCGAAATCGTACGGCGTATGATCGATATAGCCGCGCTTCACCATGGGGCCGACGGCCACCAGTGGGACCCGCGTGCCGGGCCCCCATTTGTCGCGGCGTGGTGGCGGCACATGATCCCACTGCCCGCCGTTTTCGTCCCAGGTGATGATGATCAGCATATCGCGATACGACGCGCTCTGTTGGAGCTTCCCCACCAGTTCGGCAAGATGCCTGTCGCCATCGGTGATATTCGTGTAGCCCGGATGCTCGTTGTACTGGCCGATCGGCTTGTAGAACACAACCTGCGGCAGCGTGTTCTGCTCGATGTCCTGCACGAAATCCGTGTAGTCCTGCAGATGCGCCTTCTGAGCCGGAGTGCCGGGCGCCAGGTCCTGGAAATACTGCAGCGGTTGATGCTGGTACTTGAAATCGTGCGCTGGATGGCCCGCCATTGCGTCAGTATAGCCGCCGGAATACCACTTCCATGAGATGTTCATGGCATCCAGCCGGTCGCCGATATGCGGCATGGTCTGAGGCGGGACCAGCCACGCAGGATCGGTCTCGTTCGGCGCATGCAAATACATCGAGTCGCTGGTGTTGATCGCCTCGCCGTCGGGGGACACCTGGCCGTCCTTCACCATGTTCCCTTCGTCATCAAGCTTGGCGACGAGCGGGCTTGGTGCGTTCGGCCACCTGAATGCGCAGGAACACACCAGAAAGGCGTGATTTAGAAACGAGCCGCCAAATGCCGAATGAAACATCGCATCGCCAAGCGTGAACTGCGTCGCGAGTTTCCACAGATAGGTCTGCGAAATATCGAAATAGCCCATGGCGAGGCCCTTGGCATTCGACACCTCCGCGTAGCGATTCATCGCACCGCCGTTGATCTGCATCTGCTCCTGGTAGAACTGGTGGATCAGATCACCGGTGTCGTCATCGAGCGACACATAACGGTTGATTTCAAATGGCCCATTGGGCAGTTCCGCGGGGAAGCGCGTATCGATGCGTGGCGGCTTCAGGTTGGTATCGATCGGTGCAGGCAGCAGCTTCAGGGGCTCGCCGTCCGCACCGATCTGTATTGCCTTGTCGCCCGCATTGGCGAGGCCGTTTGCGCCAGGAAAGTTGCCGAAGTAATTGTCGAAACTGCGGTTCTCATCGAAGATAACGACGATATGGCCAACTTGCTCGAGGTGATCGGCATCCAACTGCTGTGCGATCACGCGTGCGGTCGTGATGAGCAGGCAGGCCAGCGCCGCCAGAATCCGCCAGGCGTTGGTCGCCATCGATCAATCTGCCCCCTCGTTTACCGTACGTCGCGGACAATATGGCGCAGATGAAAAAACCATGACAGTGGCCAAGCCGCCGAACCCTCAACCTGCCAGCATCCCGGCAACCGCACCGCTCATGCAGGTGGCAATCGTTCCGGATAGGATGGAGCGCAGGCCAAGCGCCACGACTTCGTGCCGCCGCTCGGGAATCATGGCGCCCAGCCCGCCGATCATGATGCCGAGGCTGCCGAAATTCGCGAAGCCGCACAGTGCATAGGTCAGGATTAGGCGCGACTTCGGCGTGAACGTCTCCACCGGCAACGCGGAGAGATTCAAATAGGCGACGAACTCGTTCAGCACCGTCTTGGTACCCATCAGTGTGGCGGCGGCGCCGGCCTCGTCCCACGGCAGGCCGATCAGCCACATCACTGGACGGAACGGCAACGCGAACACGCGCTGCAGCGTGATCGCGTCGTCGCCCCAATTCGGCAATACGCCGAGCGCGGCATTGATCAGCGCGACGAACGCGATCGCCACCAGCAATGTCGCCACGATGCCGACCAGCACTGGCACACCGTCAATGGTGCCTTTCACCAACGCGTCCAATGCGCTGACCGGTGGGTCCTGCACGATCAGGCGTTCCTCCGCGGATTCCGCCGGCCCGAACGGCACCATCAACGCGGCCACCGCCAGTCCCGCCGGCGTGCTGATCACCGAGGCGATCAGGATGTTGCCAAGCGCATTTGGGATCAGCGGCGCCAGAAACGACGCATAGATCACCATGACAGTGCCGGCGACGCCTGCCATGCCGCACGTCATCAGCGCGAACAACTCGCCGCGCTGCATGCGCGCGAGGTAGGGCCGGACCAGCAACGGCGCCTCGATCATGCCGACGAAGACGTGCACCGCCGCGCCCAGCGCGAGCGCGCCGCCGATGCCCATCGCGCGGCGCAGCAGCCAGGCGAAGACCGCAGTGATACGCTGCAGCACACCCCAGTAAAAAAGCAGCGATGCCAGGGCGCTGATCGTCAGCACCAGCGGCAGCGCCTGAAACGCGAGAATGAAGCTGGCCCCCGGATGCGTCTCGACGAACGGCAGCGGTGGCCCGCCGAGATAGCCGAATGCGAAGCGTGTGCCGACCTGCGTGGCGTTCTGCAGCGCCGTTGCGCCGTCGTTCAGCAGGAAGATCGCCGCGCTGGCCGGCGGGAAGAACAGCAGCAACAGCGCCAGCGCCCATTGCAGCGCCACACCGGCAGCGACCGTACGCCAGGGAATGCGGCTTCGGTCCTCGCTCAGCGCCCAGGCAACGGCCAGCAGCGCGGCCAGACCCAGCAGGCCGCGCACGGCGCGATCAGGCTGCGGGGCGCTGGTTGAACGGATAGTAGGCGGGGAATTCGCCGACCGCGTTCATATCGACTTCAACCATGCCAAGCCCATTGTGCGCGATCGCCTTGCCGACGGTCTCGCCGAATGCATCGGCGCTCTGCACTTTCCAAAACGGAATGCCGGCGAGTTGCGCAAGCTGCCCCAGATCGGGTCCTTGCAGATCGGCGAAGAAGCGGCGGCCTTGCGCCGTCACGTCCTGGATGCGCTTGATCACGCCGTAGCCGCGATCGTTCATCACGATCACGGTCATATCGAGCTTCTCCTGCACCGCGGTCCACAACTCGCCGACATTGAGGAAGAAGCCGCCATCGCCGGTCATCACCACGGTCTTGCGCCCGTTCGCCGCTGCGGCGGCGCCGAGGCCGAGCGACAGCCCCTGGCCAATGCCGGCGCCGACCGGAAACACGCTCTGATGCGGGCTGTACACCGGGAAAATGCGATTGCCCCAGGTGGTGTTGCTTTGCGTCACGTCGCGCACCCAGATCGCGTCGTTCGGCATGACGCGACGCAACTGCTCGGGGAAGCTGCCATAGACGCCGAGCGTGGCCAGAAAGTCGGCACGTGCGGTCTGCTTCAGCGCGGCGAAGTCCGTGCGATATGCAGGATCGACCTTCAGTCGCCCCTCGATCCGCGGCAGCAGCACCTCCAGTGTCGCCTGCGCATCGCCGCAGACGAAGAACGAATTGGCATAGGTACGTCCGTTGGCCAGTGGATCGGTGTCGATCTGGATCAGGTTCGGCGGGAGCTTGATGACAAAATCCCCGGTCTCCTGACCGCGCAGACGCGTGCCGACGGCGAGCATCAGATCCACCGTCTGGTAGAACTGCTGGACCTTCGGCATGCCGTTGCCGTGCAAACCGCCAAGGCTCATCGGATGGTCTTCGGAAACCGTCCCTTTGCCGTTGATGCTGTTGATTGCCGTAAAACCGAGATCGAGCAACTTGTGCACTTCCGCGCTCGCGCGACGCGCACCGGAACCCAGCCACAGCATCGGCCGCTTCGCCGCAACGATGCGCGCGGCGAGTTCGTCCAGTTCGATATCGGACGGCGTGCGCGGCGGCGGCAGCGGCAGAACAAAACTGTCGAAGTTCGCCGGGCGTTCGACCGGCGCGCGCTGGAGGTCGATCGGCACCTCCACGCTGACCGGACCGGTTGGCGGCGTCAGTGCATCCACCGCCGCCCGGGTAAGCACGCCGATCGCCTGCTGCGCGGAACGGATCCGGTAGGCGCTCTTGGAAACCGAGCGCAGCATGCCAAGCTGGTCGGGTGCGTCGTGCACAGTGCCCATCTCGCGATCGACGAACTTCGTCGATGTCTGGCCGGTGATGTGCAGCACCGATGAGCCGGAAAAGCGCGCCTCGATCAGTCCGCCGATCGCGTTCGCCGCGCCCGGGCCGGTGGACGAGATGATCACGCCCAGTCCGCCGGAGACGCGGGCATAGCCGTCCGCCATATGCGCGCCGCCCAGTTCGCCGCGCGCCATCATGAAGCGGATGGCATTGCGCCGGCCGATCGCATCCAGCATGGGGATGTTGTGCACCGAGGCGATGCCGAACGCAGTGGTCACGCCACATTGCGAGAGGAATTCGGCCACCAGATCGCCGACGGTGTAATCGCTCGCCATCTCGGTCTCCAGATTGTTGCGCGAAGGCTGGAACAGGCCCCTTCGCGCGTCAACCAAGGGTCATGCTATGCAGGGCTGATAGAAGGAAGACTGAGGGGAGCGACAATGAACCAAATCGACAAGGCCAATCGGTTCCGCGCATTGCACGCGGCATCGGGCGCGTTCGTGATCGCCAATGCGTGGGATGCGGGGTCCGCGCGCATCCTGGCGGGGGTCGGCTTTGTGGCGCTCGCCACATCGAGCGGCGCGGCAGCGGGCATGCTTGGCCGGCGCGACGGCATGATCACGCGCGACGAGTCCCTGGCCCATGCGCGCGCGGTGGTCGAGGCAACCGACCTGCCGGTGTCGGCCGACCTGGAGAAGGGGTTCGGTGACGCGCCGGACGCTGCCGCGGACACCATCCGTCGCGCCTGCGAGATCGGCTTGGTCGGCGGCTCGATCGAGGATGCGACCGGCGATCCGCAGCGGCCGCTGTTCGATGCGGGACATGCGAGGGAGCGCATCGCGGCGGCAGTGGAGGCGGCACGCAAGTTGCCCATTCCATTCACGCTGACGGCGCGCGCGGAGAACTTCATCCGGGGCAATCCCGATCTGGATGACACGATCAGACGCCTGCAGGCGTTCGAGGCGGCAGGCGCGGATGTGCTCATGGCGCCTGGCCTGCCGGATCTTGCCGCGGTGCGGACGGTGTGTGCTGCGCTGTCGAAGCCGTTCAACTTCATGGCTGGGATCAAGGGAAAGTCGTTCTCGGTGCCGGAGCTTGCGGAGGCCGGCGTGAAACGTATCAGCCTTGCTACGTCATTGTATCGCGCCGCGATGACCGGGCTGCTGCACGCGGCGCGCGAGGTGAAGGAGCACGGAACGTTGGGCTACATCGACACGGGAATTCCGACACCGGAACTGAACGCGTTCATGCGCGGCTAAAGCTTGTTCGTCATGGCGGGGCGTGACCAATCGTCATGGCCGTGCGTGATCGATCGTCATGGCCGGGCTGTCCCGGCCATCCCTGCTGCCACCGGTGTCGCAACGGATGGCCGGGTCAAGCCCGGCCATGACGCGTGATCAAGTTCCATCTCCCGCCGATAGCGGTACGTTTCATCCGTCTCGTCGATGTGCACATCAGACCAGGTGATGCACTGCCCAGCACGCATGTCGCGCACCAGCTTGACGCGGTTCGCCAGGCCGATCGGCAGACCGCCAATCTCCACGCTTGTGCGCGCGGGCAGCAGCTTGCCCCAGACGCAGCCGCCACCTTCACCGTCCAAAAACTCACTCGCCCGCAAATCCCGCTTCGCGGTGGACACCACATCTGCGCGGAAACCCGTAGGCGCGCCGGTTGCCTCGCCGCGCAATGCCGCAGACAGGATCGAGATATTCAACTCCAGCCCGATCAGATGGAACGGCCGGTACAACGCCGACACCCACCCCGATGCATCAGTCACAACCCCATATTCCTTGAAGCAGCGCGCCGTGTATTCGTTCGGCGCCTCGAACAGTACATAGACGCCCCAGCGCAGGTCGTTCGCCACCGGCGTGCCGTCGCGGTGCAGGCTGGAAACCACCTCCACCTGACCGGCAGGGCGCAGCAACTCGGCCATCTCGTGCGTGCCGCACGGCGGAAACCCGAGCCCATCAGGCGGCGGCGTTAGACCGGTCGCATTTGCCACCGCCGCCATCTCGATGCCCGACTTCGTGCCGTCCAGGAACGAGTTGAACATCTGCGGATTCATCCCGCCGATCCGCGCCTGTTCCTCGGTCAGTCCGTAATAGCCCCATACGGTTGCCGGCGTGGACGCGTGATACTCCGGCAGATACTTGGTTCCCTTGCCGGCGGCGATCACGCGGAAGCCACACGCGCGCGCCCAGTCCACCATCTCGCAGATCAGCGCCGGCTGATCGCCATAGGCTAGCGAATAGACCACGCCCGCCCGCTCGGCTTCACGCGCCAACGCGACGCCCGCCAGCACATCGGCTTCCACATTGACCATCACGACATGCTTGCCCTCGGCGATCGCGCACCGCGCATGTGTGATGCCCGCGGGCGCGTGGCCGGTTGCCTCCACCACCACCTCGATGTCCGGTCCCGCGATCATCGCCGCCGTATCGTCGGTGAAGTGCGTCGCGCCGATCCGGTCGTCGGTCCAGCCGACGCGCCGGCAGGCCTCGCGCGCACGATCCGGCGCCAGATCGGCGATCGCCGCGACCTCGATTCCCGGCGTGGACGGCACCTGGGACAGGAACATCGAGCCGAACTTCCCCGCCCCGATCAGGCCGACGCGCACCGGCCGCCCCTCGGCCAGCCGCCGGCCCAGCAAGCGGTGCAGGTTCATGCCGAACCTCCCTTTTCTCGCCCGCGGTTTCGTGGCCCATTGCCATGCCAGGGCGAGGCGGCGGAAATTGGGGACACGTTTGATGCCTGCTGGCAAATGGCAGTTCTGGATCGACCGAGGGGGCACGTTCACCGATATCGTCGCGCGCGATTCGGACGGCCAGCTCTCCACCCACAAGCTGCTGAGCGAAAACCCCGGCCGCTACCGCGACGCCGCGATCGCCGGCATCAAAACGGTACTGGGAATCGACCTCGACGCGCCGATCCCGCCCGGCGTGGTGGAAGCCGTCAAGATGGGCACCACCGTCGCCACCAACGCATTGCTGGAACGCAAGGGCGAGCGCACGCTGCTTGTGGTGAACCGCGGCTTCGCCGACGCGCTGCGCATCGGCAACCAGGCACGCCCGCGGCTGTTCGATCTCGCGATCACGCTGCCGTCGATGCTGTACGAAGACGTGGTGGAAATCGCGGGCCGCGTCGGCGTCGACGGCGAGCAGATCGAGACACTGGACGAACACACCGCGCGTACCGCGTTCGCCCGCGCGCGCGCCAAAGGCATCAACGCCTGCGCCATCGTGCTGATCCACGCCTGGAAATATCCCGACCATGAACGCCGTCTGGCCGAGCTCGCACACGAGGCCGGCTTCGCGCAGGTATCCGCCAGCCACGCCGTCAGCCCGCTGCTGCGCCTGATCCCGCGCGGCGACACGACCGTGGTGGATGCGTATCTCTCGCCCATCCTGCGACGCTACGTCGAACATGTGGCGGCCGAGCTTGCGGGCGTGCGGCTGTTCTTCATGCAGTCGAACGGCGGCCTGGCGGATGCCGTGAGCTTTCAGGGCAAGGACGCGATCCTGTCGGGTCCGGCCGGCGGCATCGTCGGGGCGGCGCGTACCGCGGCAATGGCTGGGCTCGACCACATCATCAGCTTCGACATGGGCGGCACATCGACCGACGTGGCGCTCTACGCCGGCGGCTTCGAGCGCGCCTTCGAAACCGCGGTGGCCGGTGTACGTCTGCGCGCGCCGATGATGGCGATCAACACGGTGGCGGCAGGCGGCGGCTCGATCCTGCATTTCGACGGCGCACGGTTCCGCGTCGGGCCGGATTCGGCCGGCGCCCATCCCGGTGCCGCATGCTATCGGAACGGCGGTCCGCTGACGGTGACCGACGCCAACGTCTGCGTGGGCAAAATCCAGCCGCGCCACTTCCCGGCGATTTTTGGCCCCAATGGCGACCAGCCGCTCGATGTCGATGTCGTGGGGGAGAAATTCGCAGCACTCGCCGACGAAATCGGGAAAGCCACCGGCCAGCCGCGCACGCCGCATCAGGTTGCGGAAGGCTTCCTGCACATCGCAGTTGCCAACATGGCCAATGCGATCAAGCAGGTCTCGGTGCAAAAGGGCCACGACGCCACCCGCTTCGCACTGCAATGCTTTGGCGGCGCCGGCGGCCAGCATGCGTGTTTGGTCGCCGATGCGCTCGGGATGGAGACCGTGTTCATTCACCCATATGCTGGCGTGCTCTCCGCCTATGGCATGGGTCTTGCTGACCAGACGGTCATGCGCGAACAGGCCGTGGAAATTCCGTTCGAGACGCATGCCATGGCGGAACTGGCCGACGTTGCGGATCGACTGGCGGACGAAGCGACGGCCGCGCTTGCCGCGCAAGGCGCCGACCCAGCGTGCATCACGGCGTATCGCAACCTGCATCTGCGGTATGCCGGCACCGAGGCGGCGTTGATTGTCCCGCTGCGCGGCGAACCGGAGATCATCGCGGACTTTACCGCGGCACATCGCGCACGCTTCGGCTTTGCCACTCCGGATCGGCAGTTGGTGGTGGAAGCAGTCGCAGTCGAGGCAATCGCGCCCGGCGATGCGGTGCGGGAAGCGACGCTGCCTGTCAGGGCAGACGGCGCGCCGGAGCCGATCGACACCATCCAGATCTTCACCGGCGACATCGAGCAGCGCGCGCCGGTGTTCGACCGCACCGATCTGCTGGCGGGTGACCGGATCGCCGGACCGGCGCTGATCCGCGAAGCCAACGCCACCACCGTGGTGGAACCGGGTTGGTCCGCGGAGGTCACCGCGCTGGATCACATGATCCTGCATCGCACCGAGCCGCTCGCCACGCGCGTGCCAGCGGGAAGCGAGCGGCCCGATCCAGTTCTGCTCGAGCTGTTCAACAACCTGTTCATGAATGTCGCCGAACAAACCGGCGCCGTGCTGCAGAACACCTCGATGAGCGTCAACATCAAGGAGCGGCTGGATTTCTCCTGCGCCATCTTCGATGCCGTCGGCTTCCTGGTGGCGAATGCACCGCACGTTCCCGTGCATCTCGGCGCGATGGGCGAGAGTGTGCGCACCGTGCTGAACAACCGGCGCGACACGTTGAAGCCGGGCGATGTCGTGGCGCTGAACAACCCGTTCAACGGCGGCACGCATCTGCCCGACGTGACGGTGATCACGCCGGTATTCGATGAAGCGGGCCAAACGATCCTGTTCTTCGTTGGCAGCCGCGGCCATCACGCCGATATCGGTGGCATCACGCCCGGATCCACGCCGCCCGCGTCGCGCACGCTGGAAGAGGAAGGCGTGGTGATCGACGATTTTCTCCTGGTCGACGGCGGTCATTTCCGTGAAGCCGAACTGCGCGCTCTGCTGGCGGGTGCAAAATATCCGGCGCGCAGTCCCGACGTAAACGTCGCCGACATCAAGGCGCAGGTGGCGGCGAACGAGAAGGGCGTGCAGGAACTGCAACGGGTCGTCGCCTTGCACGGCTGGCCGACCGTCAGCGCCTACATGCGCCACGTGATGGACAACGCCGAGGAACAGGTCCGCCGGGTGATCGAACGCATCGGCAGCGGATCGTTCGAATACACGATGGACAGCGGTCTGCCGCTTCGGGTTGCCGTCAGCGTCGACCGTGCCAGCCGAAGCGCGGTGGTGGATTTCACCGGCACCGGCCAACAGAGCGAAGGCAACTTCAATTCGCCTCCCGCAGTGACCCGTGCCGCGGTACTGTACGTGTTCCGGACCTTGGTGGCAGACGACATCCCGCTAAACGACGGATGCCTGAAGCCGCTGCGCCTGATCATCCCACCCGGCACGTTCCTGTCGCCGGCGCCAGGTGCCGCGGTGGTGGCCGGCAACACCGAGGTCTCGCAGGCCACCTGCAACGCACTGTTCGGCGCGCTGAAGCCGATCGCGTGCTCGCAGGCGACTATGAACAACTTCCTGTTCGGCGACGCGCACCGACAGTACTATGAGACCATCTGTGGCGGCACCGGCGCGGGGCCGGGCTTTCACGGTACATCGGCAATCCACTCGCACATGACCAATACGCGCATGACCGATCCCGAGGTGCTGGAGCTCCGCTACCCGGTACGGCTCGAACGCTTTGCGATCCGCAGCGGCTCCGGCGGCGGCGGGGAGTGGCGCGGCGGCGACGGTGCAATCCGGCGCATCCGCTTCCTGGAGCCGATGACCGCCGTCATCGTCGCGTCGCGGCGCAATGTCGCACCGTTCGGTCTGGACGGCGGCGAGGACGGCACGGTCGGGCGCCAATGGATCGAACGCGCCGATGGCACGCATGAAGTGCTGACCGGCACCGACAGCGCCGAACTTGAGCCCGGCGACGTGTTCGTGATCGAAACGCCGGGCGGCGGTGGCTATGGGGCCGCCACCTGACGTGCCGTGCCGGCGCACATGGTTGGCCGGGCTGGCAGCGTTCGCCGCGCTGGTCCTGGTTGCCGCATGGCTGATACCGCAGTGGCTCGACTGGACCCGTTACCGCGCCACGATCGAGGTGCTCGCGTCAGCCACCCTCGGCCAGCCGGTAACCATCCGGGGGCCCATCACTCTCACGCTGCTGCCGCAACCGATGCTGACGGCGGCCCAGGTGAACGTCGGCGGAAGCGGACCCACGGACCTTTCGATCCATGTCGATGCATTGCGGTTACGGGTGGCGCTCTGGCCACTGATCGGCGGACGTGTCGATGCACGTGAGTTGATATTGCGCGGGCCTGATCTGCACATTCCTTGGCCGACCGAACCCGGAATGTTTCAGACGCGACCGCCGCCTTGGCTGGCCGCGTTCGCCGTGCGCATCGAGAACGGGAGATTGACGGCGGGGCGGCTCGCCTTCACCGGCATCGATGCGGCGCTCGCGACTCTGGAAACCGGTGCACTGACGGCGTCAGGAACGGCGCAATTCCGTGATTTGTCCTGGAACTTCACGGCGCGGCTGACCTCGGCGGGTGCAGATGGCGCGGCCGGGCTCAATGCGACGTTGGATGGCCAAGGCAAGGCCAGTGGGCTCGGCGCCAGTCTCACCGGACAGTTGGCCGCGGACGGCACGCTCGCCGGCACTATTGCCAGCCACGGTCCCAATCTCGGGGTGCTGCTGCCAGCACCGCCGGTGCCGTTCCGTGCGGACGGCCGGCTGGTGGTCGGCAGCGGTCTGGCGGCCGTCAATGACCTGGCACTCGAGATCGGCGGGTCGCCCGCCCGCGGCTCGGTCGCACTGCGCGTGGCGCCGCAACAAAAGCTGGATATCGCGTTGTCCGCCAGCCGACTGGACCTGGATGCTTGGCTGCCCGTGCTCCTGCGTGCCGGCACCACGATCGCCGGGATCGATGTTCCGATCGGGTTCGACTTCTCCACCGAGGCGGCGTCATTGGGCGGCGGCACCCTCGAACACGTGCGGGCGGCGTTTGACCTCGTGGGCAACGACCTTGTGGTGCGGGATGCGAGCGCATCGCTGCCGGGGAACGGCAGGCTTCACCTGAGCGGTCGCATCGCGCGGGACGATCCGGCGCATCCACGGTTCGAAGGGGACGCGAGGCTCGATGCGCCGGTGCTGCGAACGACGCTGCGGTGGCTTGACGAGGCGATGCCCGGGACACTTCCGGCGGGGTTGGTGTCGGGTGCACCGAACGGCGTGCTCCAGCGGGCAGAGCTTTCGGCGCACGTGGTGACGGGCGGCGGCGAGATTTCGCTCAGCCAGCTCGCCGGCAGCGTCGATGACGCGCCCATCGTGGGCAGCATCAGCTTCAAACGCGGCGAGCCGCCATCCCTTAAGGCCGATCTGACGTTGGACCGTTTGGCGCTCGATCCCTGGTTGCCGGTTCGTCCACCAGACCTGGCTGATCTGTCCCGCCTGGCGTCCGGCGTGGATGCCGAATTGCGCTTCAACGTTCGGCAGGCGACATGGGCCGGATCAACGATCACTGGACTCGCCGTGGATGCCGCGATCGAGGCCGGCAGAGTCCTGTTGCGGCGGCTCGAGGGCGTCGCGAGGGGCGCACATGTCGTCGCGTCGGGGATGCTCGGTGAGGGTGGCAGGCTGAGCGATGGCGTGCTCACCCTGGTTACGAGCGATGCGTCGCCGCTGGCGGACCTGTTGCCGAATGCCTGGCGCGCGACGCCCGCCTTCTGGCATGGACCTGCGAAGCTGGAGGTACAGGCCGATGGACCGCAGGACGCGCTCGCCACGAGCGCACGGCTGGCTTTGGCCGATGCGCAACTGGGGGCGAGACCGACAATCAACCTGCATTCAGGCGCGTGGACCGGTACGCTCACGCTGCACCACCCGGGCGCACGCAGGCTGATCGCAATGCTCGGACTGTCTGAGCGGCTCGGAGTTCCAGGACTGCCTGCCTGGCTCGGCGACGGTTCGCTGTCGCTGGTGGCGCATCTTGCGGGCGCTCCCAGCCGACTCGCCGCCAATACGTTCGACCTGACCGCAGCGACACTGCACGCAGGTGGGGATGTCGCGCTGGACCAAGGCGGCGCCGAGCCGCATCTTACCGGCCACATCCATGCCGACTCATTGGCGGTCCCTCTGCCGGATGTGGACTCCGACGTGCCGTTGCCGTTGGGCATCCTGCGCGGTTGGCGGGGTGATCTGCGGGTCGAGGTGGGGAGCCTGCTCGCCGGCTCGCGACCAGTGCTGCGGGACGCATCGGTTGATCTCGCGGTAGCGGACGACAGGCTGCGGTTCGAGCGATTTTCCGCGAAGCTTGGCTCGGGCGCTGTCTCGTGTGAGTTCGCGTTCGATGCCGCGGCCGGTCCCCCCTCCCTTTCGCTACAGGTCCGGCTCAGCAATGCCGCGATCGACGGTCCGCTGGCCGATGCGCCGATCGATCTGCTGTCCGGGCGAGTGGATGGAAGCTTGCGGCTTGCGGCGACCGGCTACAGCCCATCGGCCATCGTCGCGACGTTAGACGGGCAGGCCGGGCTGACGGTGGCCGATGGCGCATTGTCGGGATTCGATCTGTTCCGCATGAAGCTGGCCATCGAGAAGCCCGATACGAAAGCTGCCGAAGCTGCGGCGAGCGACGCGTTGGCATCGGGGGCAACCGGGTTCGACCGGCTGGATCTGCGAGCCAGCCTGTCGCATGGCGATCTGTTGCTGGATGAAGGACTGCTGACGGGCATCGCGGGTGAAGCAAGATTCGCCGGTGGCTTGCACCTCGCGACGCAGGCACTCGATGTCAGGATCACGTTGCAACCTGCATTGCCGAACCCGCCTGAGATCGTAGTACGTGTCACCGGACCACTCGGTAGTCCCGTACGGACGCCGGAACTGGCGAACCTGGCGCGCTGGATGGCTGAGCTTGCGCGCTGATGCGCATGACGGTCACCAGGGCCACATCGCAAAGGCCACAGCGGCGCCACTGTCACCGACGGCAGTCCTACGACGAAGCGGGCGAGGCGGCTCGCAGGCAGACCGCCGCAAAGCAACTGGCACTCAACATCGGATAGCGCGGCGAAGGATGCAGGCTGGACGCAATAGCCGCATCCTGCCGCGCGGTGCCGCGCCTGGACAGGTCCGGTTCCGGCGCGTAACGCTCAGCTTCCATTCGCAAATGCACAAGGGTCCGTTCATGCTGTTCGAATTCGACAAGACGCCGAACGAGAATATCTACAAGCTACTGGTTTCCACGGTGGTGCCGCGTCCGATCGCCTGGGTGACCACGCAGGACATCGACGGCACGGTGAATGCAGCGCCGTTCTCGTTCTTCAACGCGGTTTCCGGCAATCCGCCTGTCGTTGCGATCGGCATCGGCGGCCGCGCGCCGGGCGACGTGAAGGACACCGGTGGCAATATCCGTCGAACGGGCCAGTTCGTGGTCAATCTCGTCAGCAATCGGCTGGCCGAACAGATGAACATCACCGCGATCGATTTCGAAAAGGATGTGAACGAGCTTGCCGAGGCGGGCCTGAGCACGGCGCCCTCGTCGCGCGTGAAGCCGCCGCGGATTGCGGAAAGCCCGGTTTCGTTCGAGTGCGAGCGGCTGGTCATCGTCGAAGTCGGCGTGGATCGCGCGGTGATTCTTGGCAAGGTGGTCGCCATCCACGTGGCGGATGAATTCGTGCTGGATGCCGACAGGTGCTACATCGACACGCCGAAGCTGGATTTGGTTGGGCGCATGCACGGCCGCGGCTGGTACGCCCGCACCACCGACCGCTTCGACATGCCGCGCATCGATGTCGCCGACTGGCCGCTGCGCGCGAAGGCCGCGGAGTAGCAACGGCGTTCGTTATGTTCTCCTGGTATCGTGACTGGGCTTGACCAGTCCATGACGATGTGAACGCCTCGTTCGAAGCAGCCGCTTCCGGCGTGACGGCGACCGCGATTCCCTGATGGAATTGTCGTGAGCTCACGCATCGCGGCATCGGGGCCCAGCGTTGCTGTGGTTCGACCGATCAGCCACAGGAGCAATTGATGACAAAGACATTACGCCTTCTCAGCCTGGCGTCATTGCTGGCAACTGGCGTTGCCACGGCAAGTCTGGCAGCGGGCAGCGGCGGCGGCGGTGGCAGCAGCCAGTCTGTGACAGGCACCGAAACTGGCAGCCAGCAGGAGAGCCTGCCGGCCACCGGCAGCACCGGGACCGCGACCACCGGCACGTACGGCATGAACAGCCAGGCCAGCCAAACCGGGAAGAGTTACCCCGCCACTGTTGGCCCGACAGGGTCCACACAGCCCGATGCTACCAACCCTGTCCGTTCGTCACCGAGCGGCGGCGGCGGCAACAGCCGCTGACCCGATTTGGCTTCGCCGGCGGCAAGGCGCGTGACGCAACAGGCCGGCACGCGCGCGTCGGCATCGTGAGCGGAGCAATCCCGCCGGCCATCCGCCGGCGGGACTGCTTCATTTCTCTATACAGATGAAATTCTCGGCTCGTCGCCGACGCTGTAGCCCCGGCTGCGTCGGTCAGGCGCTATCCGGCTGCAGGACACCCGAGCGTGGGGTCGCCGCGTGCTCCTTCAGGACCGAGTCGGTCTCCGGATCGATTTCCTTCATCAGCACGTCATAGCCCCACAGATCGGCCAGGTGCTGCAGCACGAACCTCGTGTCACGCTCTTCCAGCAACACGCGGTTCAACGCGCGATGGTGTACGATCAGACGCCGGTCTCCTGCCAGGTTGACATCCACCACCTGGATATCCGGCAGCGTCCACGCGATATCGTAGTGCTGCGCCAGCGCGCGCTGGATCTTGCGGTAGCCCCGTTCGTCGTGGATCGCCTCGACGCGCAGGGTGGACTCATTCGCATCGTCCAGCACATGAAACAGGCCGAACTCACGGATCAGGCGTGGACTGAGGAACTGCAGGATGAAGCTCTCGTCCCGGTAGTTGGCCCACACGTCTCGCAGAACCGCCATGGGATCGGCGGCGCCGGCGATGGCGGGGAACCACTGCTGGTCCTCGGCTGTCGGCTCGGTGCAGATGCGCTCGATATCCCGCATCATCGCGAAGCCGAGCGCATATGGGTTGATGCCCGAATAGCGCGGATCGTCGAAGCCCGGCTGGAAAACCACATTGGTGTGCGAGCGCAGGAACTCCACCATGTTGCCGTCGGTCAGCAGCCCCTTCTCGTGCAGGCGGTTCATGATCTTGTAGTGCGTATAGGTGGCGCAGCCCTCGTTCATCACCTTGGTCTGCGACTGCGGATAGAAGTACTGCGCGATTATGCGCACGATGCGCAATATTTCGCGTTGCCACGGCAGCAGACGCGGAGCCGTCTTCTCGAGGAAGTAGAGCAGGTTCTCCTGCGGCAGCTGCAGTAGGGCACGCCGCCGATCCTCGGCGGTCGGGTCGGACTTCTCAGTGCTCTTCGCGGGAAGGGTGCGCCACAGATCGTTGAAGACTTGCTCCTCGTGTTCGCGCCGGGCGCGCACGCGCAGCTCCTCCGAGCGCAGATCGGCAGTCCGCGGACGCGGATAGCGGTGGACGCCGTGGCTCATGAGGGCATGCGCCGCGTCGAGCAGACGTTCGACCGCCACCTCGCCGTAGCGTTCCTCGCAATGGGCGATATAGCCGCGCGCGAATTCCAGGTAGTCGAGGATGCCGTCGGCATCCGTCCACTGCTTGAAGAGGTAGTTGTTCTTGAAGAAGTGGTTGTGGCCAAATGCGGCGTGGGCAATCACCAGCGTCTGCATCGTGGCCGTGTTCTCTTCCATGATGTAGCAGATGCATGGATTTGAATTGATCACGATCTCATACGCCAGGCCCTGCATGCCGGCGCGATACATCGCCTCATTGCGGGCGAAATGCTTGCCGAACGACCAATGCTTGTAGAACAGCGGCATGCCGATCGAGGAATAGGCATCCAGCATCTGCTCGGTGCCGATCACCTCGATCTGGTTTGGGTAAACATCCAGGCCCATCTCGCCGATCGCGATCTGCTCAATCGCGTCATGCACGCGCTGGACCGTGGTGAAGTCCCAGTCCGCGCCCTCGAACAGTGGACGCTCGACGCGGATGCCGCTGCCAACCCCGCCCATGTCATTCATGCTGTCTCGGCTCCCGTGGTCGCCTGCTTCTTCGCAAACAGCTCGCGGAACACCGGATAGATGTCGCGCCGGTGTCCCACCTTCCGCATCGCCATCGGTGCGCCGGATTTGCAGATCGCGGTATAGGTCTGCCACAGATCGGAATCACGGCGGATGAAGCCGGGCGGGAAGTGCTCGGAATCGCGACCGACCTCAAGATAGGCGTAGTACTGACAGACCGGCAGGATGGTGTTGACCAACAGAGACGCGGTCTTCTCGTTGTCGGATGCGGTGTTGTCGCCGTCCGACGCCTGCGCGGCATAGATGTTCCAGGAATCGGGACTGTAGCGCTCGGCGACGACGCTCTGCATCACCTCAAGAGCGGTCGATACCACGGTGCCGCCAGTCTCCGGCGAGTTGAAGAATGTGTCTTCGTCCACTTCCTGCGCCTGATGCGTATGCCGGACGAACACCACATCCACATTCTTGTAACGGCGCTTGAGGAAAATATAAAGCAGCACATAGAACCGCTTCGCGAGGTCCTTCATGTGCTCGGTCATCGATCCGGACACGTCCATCAGGCAGAACATCACCGCCTGCGCCACCGGCTTCGGGTGCGACTCGAAGTTGCGGTAGCGAACGTCGAGCGGATCGATATACGGAATTACGCTGCTCCGCCGGAGCTTGCGGGTAAGCTCCTCCTCCAGTTCCAGACGCCGCGGGCCCTCCTCGCCGTCCGGGTTGAGCGCTGCGATTTCGTCGCGCAACCGCTCCAGTTCGTCGGGCTTCGGCCGCTTCAACGCAATGCGGCGTGACAGGCTGTTGCGCACCGTCCGCATCAGCGCGAGGTTGGCCGGCGAGCCGGTGACCGAGTAGCCGGCGCGATGCCAGGTCACGGCCTCTGCATTCACCACGCGGCGCTTCGCCAGATCGGGCAGCTCCAGGTCTTCCAGGAACAGGTCGACAAACTCGTCGCGCGACAGCGCGAAGCGGAAGTCGTCCTGACCCTCGCCGTCCGGGCTGCCCTCGGAGCCGCCGCCGCCGGCGCCGCCCTGCGGGCGTGGGATGGTGTCGCCTTCGATGTATTGCTTGTTGCCGGGCAGCAGATGGTCGCGGATGCCGCCGCTTGCGCTACGGTGGAACGCCGGTTCGTGAACGCCCTGCGCCGGCAGCGCGACCTCGCCCGCCTGATCGGCGTCCTTGATGCTGCGGCTGGCCGAGCTTTCGTGCACCGCCTTGCGTATCAGCGACTTGGCGCGGCGCATGAACCTTTGCCGGTTGGCGAGGTTCTTCCCGCTGGGATTGAGACGACGGTCGACGATGTGCATCAGGGTGCCTGTTCCAACGGAGCCGTTCCTACCCCGCCTGCTTGACGCGCATGTACCACTCCACCAGGCGGCGGACCTGCCGCTCCGTGTAGCCGCGTGCGGTCATACGGTTGACGAATTCCTCGTGCTTCTTCTCGCTATCGCTGTCCTTCTTCGATCCGAAGCTGATCACCGGGAGCAGCTCCTCGACCTGGCTGAACATGCGTCGCTCGATGACCTCGCGAATCTTCTCGTAGCTGGTCCAGGACGGGTTCTTGCCATTGTTGTTGGCGCGGGCTCGTAGGCTGAACTTCACCACTTCGTTGCGGAAGTCCTTGGGGTTTGCGATGCCAGCCGGCTTCTCAACCTTGGTCAGTTCCTGGTTCAGCAGCTCGCGGTTCATCAACTGACCGGTATCCGCATCCTTGAAGTCGATGTCCTCGATCCAGGCATCGGCATAGGATACGTAGCA
>Ga0210402_10000471_pt1 | contig 45139 bp, 39 predicted proteins | sample IncBWC7MmetaG_FD_161055 | JGI IMG/M metagenome (GOLD analysis project Ga0210402, IMG submission 161055) | Forest soil microbial communities from Barre Woods Harvard Forest LTER site, Petersham, Massachusetts, United States - Inc-BW-C-7-M | ecosystem: Environmental > Terrestrial > Soil >...
TTTATCAGTAAGCGTGCGCTTGGCACGAACTACACGCTGGGCAATCGTGGGCTCCGGCACCAGGAAGGCCCGCGCGATTTCGTCGGTGGTCAGACCGCCGAGCAAGCGTAACGTCAGAGCAACTCGCGCCTCGGTCGAGAGCACGGGGTGACAGGAAATAAAGACGAGCCTTAGCAGGTCGTCCCCTACATCGTCATCGAGTGATCGGTCGAGTTCGGCCACGGCCGCCTCTTTGATTTCATCCTGACGAGCTTCCAGTTCGTGTCCCAGCTCCACGTGCTTCCGGTCGAGAAGCTTGTCACGGCGAAAACGGTCGAGAGCGCGGTTCTTGGCCGCGGTCATCAACCACGCGCCGGGATTGTCCGGAACGCCTGATCGTGGCCATTGCTCCAAAGCAACGACCAGAGCGTCCTGCGCGAGGTCTTCGGCCAGGCCGACGTCGCGCACCATTCGCGTCAGCCCGGCGATCAGCCGGGGCGACTCGATCCGCCATACGGCATCAATCGCGCGATGGGTGTCGGTAGCAGTCACTGCTACCGATCACACCATCTTTCGGTGGGTTCGCGCAAGGCGTCGATGCCCGGGGAATCGGGAGGGAAAACGATTCGTCGCCGTGACCCGCGCTTACCCTTTGGCCGTGGGTGGACATTCGTCGGGTGGGTACATCTCGCGGATCTCGCTGACGCCCTCCCAGCCTGGCCAATGTTGCTTGTGCAGCTCCATGAAGTGGATGGCGGATTGGATCGCATCCTGCTTCGACTTATATTCGAATTGCGCGTATCCCCCGATTACTTCCTTGGCCTCGGTGAAAGGGCCATCGGTAACGGTGACTCGCCCGCCCGAGAGGCGAACGTGGGCGCCGGCTGCGGTTGGTTTGAGGCCTCCGCCGCCGAGCATTCTGCCGGCTTTGATTTCTTCTTCGGTGAGTTTCCCGATCGCATCGATAAGAGACTGGGGCGGCAGCCCCTGTTTTTCCGAGTGTATGACCATCATCATGAATTTCATCGTTCGATCTCCTCAGTAAGTTTGTTTTGCGAGCCGGTGTCGATAGACTCGATCATCGCGCTCTATCTGGACGACGAATGAGAAACGCCAAAATCGACAGGGCTGCCGTCGATTTCGAAGATTAACTATTTTTCGACATCTTGGCCCGCAGACGTTCTTCCTGTTCCCGCAGTTCGGGAGTGAATTCGTCGCCGAAGTCAGCCGCCTCAAAGACCTGGCGAATTTCAATCTCGCTTTCGCCCGCATGCGGATTTGGACACCGTTTGACCCACTCAATCGCCTCCTCCAGCGACTTCACCTGCCACAACCAGAAACCGGCGATCAGCTCCTTTGTCTCAGCAAACGGACCGTCGATCACCGTGCGCTTGTTCCCCGAAAAACGCACGCGCGCGCCCTTCGCGCTTGAGTGCAACCCTTCGCCCGCCAGCATGATGCCGGCCTTGACCAGTTCTTCGTTGAACTTGCCCATGCTCGCAAGGAGCTGCTGATCGGGCAGGACGCCTGCCTCGGAGTCCTTCGTAGCTTTGACTATGACCATGAATCGCATCGTAATGTCTCCTGTGGTTTGATTTTATGAGACCGGCCTTGCGCATTCGCACGCCCGACCTTGGCTCTACTTAGACGACGAATACAGGGTGACGGGATCGACAGCCTGCCTCATCTTTCTTTTCAGCGACTTTTACGACGGCTTCCAAAAGCACGAATATCGGCCACCCGGAACACGACGTGCTGTCGGCATTGACGTCCCCCGGTGTTTTCCGAGGTACCTTCGTAAGCTTCTCATGGCTGACATGGTTCGGGTCTGTGGTCAACTGGTCATGATCCATGGACGCGACTGTCACGAATTCCGACGAAGTCCTGGCCCTGGTGCGTGGTCTGTCGGTGACCTACGAACCGGATGGCGGCCAACCGGTGCGCGCCCTAGTACAAGCCAGCTTGTCGATCGGGCCGGGAGAATCCCTGGGCATCCTCGGTGAGTCTGGATCCGGAAAGAGCACGCTCGCTTCCGCTTTGCTGCGGCTCCTTCCCGCCAATGCGCGCTACATGAATGGCGCAATCCTCTTTCGGGGATGCAATCTGCTCGAGGCTTCCGACAGTGAGCTGCGCAACATAAGAGGAGCGCGGATTGCACTCATTCCGCAGGATCCCGCACTGGCGTTGAATCCCGTGATTTCGGTCGGCGATCAGATTGCCGAGGTGCTTCGCGCGCATATACGCACAACCGGTGAGGCGCGCCGCACTCGCGTCGAAGAATTGCTTGCCGAAGTTGGCTTCGATCAGCCCCGACAGATCTATCCTGCGTACCCGCATCAGTTGAGCGGCGGACAGCGGCAGCGGATCGCGATTGCACAGGCCATGGCTTGCCACCCTGCTCTGATCATCGCCGACGAGCCCACCAGCAAACTCGATGCTTCGCTGCAAACGGAAATTCTGGCTCTCATGCGCAGGATCGGGCGCCAGCATGGCTCGGCGTTTGTACTGATCAGCCATGATCCAACCGTCCTCGCTGGATTTGTCGATCGAATCGCTGTGATGTATGCGGGGCGCGTGATCGAAGAAGGGAGCACCGAAGATATTTTCCGCAGGCCGCTCCATCCTTACACCCAGGCGCTGGTGCGACTTTCGTCGCGATACCTCGCGATGCAAGCGGTTCGAACGCCGTTTGCCGCAATCCATGGTGAACCTCCTGACCTGACCGAGACCGTCGCAGGTTGTCCTTATGCAGAGCGCTGTGAGGAGAGGATGCCCGTTTGTTCAGAACGCGGTCCACAGGAGACGGCACCCGAGCTGGATCGCCGGGTGCGTTGCTTCAAATATGAACATTGATCTTTTATGAGCATTGATCTATGAACAAGGACCCCGCCAACTCGAGATCGCCTTTGCTGCGCGTTTGCGAATTGAGCAAGTCGTATCGGCGCAGAGGATCGCCATGGCAGCGTGGGCACGTAATCGAAGCCGCGAGCCATGTGACTTTCGAAATTTTCGCCGGAGAAACCCTGGCGCTGGTCGGAATGTCGGGTTCGGGAAAGTCGACCGTCGCCCGCTGCGTGTCGCGACTGGAGAGACCCGATGCGGGCGAAATCTGGCTCAACCAAACCGACATCGCGCAACTCGAATCGAGTGACTTGGCGCCGTCTCGTCAAAGATGCCAGATGGTATTTCAAGATGCGGCTACATCGATTAATCCGCGGTTTACCGCAGGCGAAGTGATCGAAGAGCCGATGCTCATCCAACAAGAAGGCAGCCAGCGCGAACGCCGACAGAGAGCTCAGGGACTGATGAGCGAGGTTGGACTGTCGCCAGACTCGGCAGATCGATTGGCTATGGAATTCAGTGGCGGCCAGCAGCAGCGTCTGGCTATTGCGCGGGCCCTGGCATTGAAGCCGTCTGTGTTGATTCTCGATGAGGCGCTATCCGGTCTGGATTTATCTACTGAAGCGCAGATCGCCAACTTGCTACTCGATCTCCAATCGGCGCATGCGCTCGCCTATCTTCTGATCTCCCACGACCTGGCTCTGGTCGCGCGCGTGTCGGACACTATTGCCGTCATGGCGAACGGCAAGATCGTTGAGCAGGGACCGACGACGCAGGTGATCGGACATCCCACAGCCCCTGAGACTCGTGCGCTGCTCGGCGCGACAGAATCTGCACGCGTCGGTCTCGCGGCGGCGATGGGAATGACTCCGTGAAATACCTGGCCCGCCGGGCGATTCGCGCATTCGCGCTCTTGATCGCCGTGTCAGTGCTTTGTTTTCTGTTCACGGAGATGGCGCCCGGCAGCTTCTTCGATGAGATGCGGCTGAATCCGCAGATTTCCCCGGAAACAATCTCCAACTTGCGATCCCGTTATGGGCTGGATCAGCCGCTGGTGGAGAGATATGGGCACTGGTTGCTGGCCGTAGCTCACGGCGACCTCGGTTATTCGATCGCCTACAACGCGCCCGTCGCGCCTCTGCTCTGGACTCGCGCGCTCAATACGCTTCTTCTAACCACGACTGCCATGGTACTGACCTGGCTGATTGGTGTGCCTCTGGGAGTCTGGACGGCAACATGGCGCGGAAAATGGCTGGACCGCATTGTTGAAACCGGCAATTCCCTTCTGATTTCGATTCCCGAAATTGTGATTGCGCTCGGCCTTCTCGCATGGGCGGTCCGGTCGCGGGCAGTGCCGATTGGCGGAATGATTTCGCTGAGCCACGATGATCTATCAGGGTGGGGCAAGCTCCGCGACGTGCTGCAACATTTGTTGCTGCCAACGGCGATCCTCGTGCTCGCCGGTGTTTCGATCGTGGTTCGCCACGTACGTGCCAGTGTGGGTGAAGTTCTTGACGCTCCCTTTGTGCGCGCCGGCCGCGGTCTCGGCATCGGTCAGGTTCGTCTGCTCTTCCGGCACGTCTTGCCCGTGGCAGCTAGTCCGGGCATTACGTTGTTTGGCTTTTCGATCGCTTCCCTGCTGAGCGGTTCTCTGCTCGTAGAGGTGACGACCGGGTGGCCTGGCTTGGGACCGCTGCTCCTCGAAGCAACATTTGCACGCGATCTCTATCTCGTGATCGGCGGAATCATTTTCTCGGCCGTGTTTCTGCTGGCGGGCAACTTTATCGCTGATCTGCTGTTGATGGCCTCGGATCCTCGCATTCGCACCGGCGGTGTCAATGCGGAATAAACGGCGCATACGATACTTGCTTGTGGCGCTGGCAGTCTCACATCTCGTTGTCGTATTCGCCGGATTCATCGCTCCCTGCGACGCGAAGCAGCAGGATCGTAGTCTTCCGTATGCTCCTCCCACTAGAATGCATTTCGTTGGCGCTTCCGGTTTCCATTTTCGTCCCTTCGTTTTCGCTTCGCTAGCCGATGCAGACGGGTATCGTGAAGACCGAACACGGGAATATCCGGTGCATTTCTTCGTGAAGGGGAGTTCTTATGCAGTCTTTGGAATGATCAAGTCAGACGTCCACCTGTTCGGCGTGGACGCTCCCGCGCGATTCATGCTCCTGGGCGCCGACGCGTTTGGTCGAGATGAGTTCTCGCGCCTTCTCTGGGGAGGGCAGATTTCGTTAGCTGCGGGCCTGCTCGCCACGCTGATCACGCTCACGACCGCAGCAGTGATCGGCACGGTATCGGGGTTTCACGGAGGATGGGTCGACGAGGCACTGATGGGCGTCTCCGAGCTATTTCTATCCTTACCGTGGCTCTATTTCTTGCTGGGGGTGCGAGCTTTTTTGCCTCTCCATGTAAGTCCCACAGGAACGTTTTTTCTGCTGATCGGGGTCATTGGACTGATCGGGTGGGCGCGACCGGCACGCTTGGTCCGCGGAGTCGTTCTGAGTGCTCGGAATCGGAATTATGTCTCCGCCGCCCGCGGGTTTGGAGCGTCGGACCTCTACCTCCTGCGAACACATATCCTTCCCGCGACATTCAGCGTGCTGCTAACGCAGGCAGCGATGTTGGTGCCGCTGTACGTCGCGGCGGAAGCAACCCTGTCGTTTTTTGGACTGGGAGTCAGCGAGCCCGTCCCGAGTTGGGGGAATATGCTGGCGGCGCTGCAACACTACAGCGTTCTGGTGTCCTACGACTGGCTTCTCGCGCCGGCGGCGGCGCTGGTTGTTACGTCCGTAATGTATGGAATGTTGGCTGATGCTCTTGATTCCTAAGTAAAATCTAAATTACTTCCCGAGAGTTCTGTGGGGTGGGGTGATCATGAAAGCCTTAGTTCGCCTAGCCCTGGTGGTGTGTCTCTGCGTGGCCAACCTGGTCGCCAGCGCTCCCGCTCCCGCACCTCTCAATCAAGGGGAAGAACTTGCGCGTGTCGAAGGATCGACCGGGCGCTACGGTGGACACCTCGTTGTCGGACAGAGGTCGGAACCCAAGACGCTGAATCCAGCGACGGCGACTGACGCCATTTCTCACGAAGTAATCGGACGCCTGCACTCCGATCTGATTGAAATCAACCGCGCCACGCAGAAAACCGAACCCGGCCTCGCGAAGTCGTGGAAAACTTCGCCCGACGGGCGGACTTTCACTCTCAAGCTTCGTAAAGGAATCAGATTTTCGGACGGCCAGCCCTTCGACGCCGACGATGTTATCTTCTCGTTCACCGTCTATCTCGATGAAGCGATCAATTCACCGCAGCGCGACCTTCTGATCATCGACGACAAAGCCCCTACCATCAAAAAGCTGGACCCTTACACCGTCCAGTTTTCGCTTCCGCATCCGTATGCGGCGGCGGAAAGACTGTTCGACGGATTTCCTATTTTGCCGCGGCACATTTTAGAAAAGTCGTATCGCGACGGAAAATTCGTGCAGGCCTGGCCGGTGAACACGCCACCCGCAGAACTCGTGGGACTCGGCCCATTTCGCGTGAAGCAATACTGGCCCGGACAGCGTATCGTGCTCGAGCGAAATCCCTATTACTGGAAGACCGATCACGATAATCGGCGGCTTCCCTACCTCGACGAACTCGTGTTTCTGTTTGTGGGCAGCGAAGACGCGCAAGTCATGCGCTTTGAGGCCGGTGAAACCGACCTCATCAATCGCCTGAGCTCCGAAAACTACGCTCTTCTTTCGAAAGAGCAGTTGCAACACCGCTCGCAATTAAGCGATCTTGGTCCCAGCCTCGAATACAACTTTCTCGTTTTCAACCAGAACGATCTGTCGGGCAAGAAACTCGAGCAAATCTCACGCAAGCAAGCCTGGTTCCAGGATCTCAAATTCAGGCAAGCAGTGTCGGCGGCCGTCGACCGCGACTCGATCGTCAAATTGGTGTACGGCACGCGCGGGACGCCACTCTGGGGCAACGTCGGCCCTGGCAACAAGGCATGGGTGAATGCCAGCCTTCCGCACCCGCAGCGTTCGGTCGAAACTGCGCGACAGTTGCTGAAATCGGCGAGCTTCACCTGGGACGCGTCCGGCCAGCTTCTGGACCGCACCGGACAGGTCGTCGAATTCTCTTTAGTCACCAGTTCCTCCAACGCGCAGCGAATGAAAATGGCAACGCTGCTACAGGACGACCTCTCCCAGATTGGCATGAAGGTCAACGTCGTCCCGCTGGATTTCCGCGCTCTAATCGACCGCGTGTTCCAGTCCTTCGACTATGAGGCAGCGATCATGGGGCTGGGCGGCGGCGATGCCGATCCCAATCCCGAGATGAACGTCTGGCTCTCGAATGGCAGTTCGCATCTCTGGCACTTGAATGAAGCCCAGCCGGCAACAACATGGGAACGCGAGATCGATCAGTTGATGAACGAACAGATGGTTACGCTCGACTATCACAAACGCAAGAAGCTGTATGACCGCGTGCAGCAGATCGTCTCCGAACAAGTGCCTTTCATTTTTCTGGCAACGCCGAACATTCTCACGGGAGCGAAGTCCGAAATCGGCAACTTCCAGCCTGCATTGCTGGACCACTACACGCTCTGGAACGCCGATCAACTCTTTCTCCGCAACGCGGAGAGTGCAGGCGCGCGGTGAAAACGGCGGCGAAGGCAGCACTCGAACCGAGGAAGCCTTCGTCCGACGCCCGCCTGATCGCGGCCTGCCGCAAAGGCGATGAACAGGCCTGGGCTGCGTTGGTCGACAAGTACAAGAACCTCATCTATTCCATTCCGATCAAACTTGGCATGTACGACGACGCCGCGGATATTTTTCAGTCGGTGTGCGTGGACCTGCTGACCGATCTCCCAAAACTGCGCGAGCCCAAGGCACTGCCGAAATGGCTGATGCAGGTCTGCTATCACACATGCATCGAGTACCAGAAGCGGGCGCGAAAGCAAGTTCCGTTCGAAGAGGAACAAGCCGAGAACCTTCCCGCCGCAGAACCGGGTACGCCTTTGCCGGAAGAATTGCTGGAACAGCTTCAGGATGAGCAGATGGTGCGCAATGTTGTCGCCGCGCTGCCGCCGCGCTGCCAGCGGATGGTGCGTATGCTTTTCTTCGAAACACCGCCGCGCCCCTATCAGGACGTCGCCAGGGAACTGGGCATTGCGATGGGGTCCATCGGATTCATTCGCGGCCGTTGCCTCGAACGGCTGAAGAAACAGCTCGAGAAGATGGGGTTCCAGTGAGCGTCAAGCCAGTACCGCGCACAGAGTTCGACGCCGCGACGAGCGTATTGCTGGCGCTCGATGACAGCGCACGGCAAGTGTACGTGCGCGAGCATCCCGACTACGATTGGACCGAGTTTGCCTCTGGACTCGCGGACCGGGTCCGCGAAGAAATACGCGTCGATACCGCGCGTGCGCAGCAACTCGCCGACCTCGCAATCGTCGTCTCTGAAGCGATCGGGAATCAGATCGCCCTGGCGAAGAGCCTGCGCGCGAAAGCGAATGCCCTGTATGCGCTCGACCAGCACGCGTCCGCGATCGAACTTCACAAAAAGGCGGCAGCAGTTTTTGAGGCCGCCGGCGATGAACCCGAACTTGCGCGGACACTGAGCGGATCGATCCAGCCGCTGCTCCTGCTGGGATATTACGACCAGGCACTCGCCGCCGGCGCGCGAGCGCGCGAACTCTTCGCCAAACAAGGCAACACGCTTCGCCTGGCGCGGCTCGACATCAATATCGGAAACATCTACCACCGGCAAGACCGTTTTTCGGATGCGCTGGTCTGCTACGAACGGGCATATCACGAACTGGCCGCGCAGGACGACGCAGAAGGCCTGGCCGCCGTCATGAGCAATCTGCCGCTCTGTTACATGAACCTCAACGAATTTCCGCGGGCGCTGGAAATGTATCAGAAGGCGCGAGAATACTGCCAACAGAAGGGCATGCCGATTCTGGTCGCGTATGCGGACTACAACATTGCCTACCTGTACTATCTGCGCGGAGAATTCGGGCGGGCGATCCAGATGCTGCGCGAGGCCGCCCAGAGCGGCAAGAAGGCGAACGACGCCTATCAGATCGCGTTGTGCAGTCTCGACCTTTCCGAAATCTACATTGAAGTGAATCTCATCCCGGAGGCCTCCGAACTCGCGCGAGAAGCGAACGAACATTTTCAGCGGCTGGGCTTCGGATACGAGGCCGCCAAGGCGCTGGTGTTCGCCGCTGTCGCGGCCAGTAAGCAGGGACAGGCCTTCGAAGGGATCAAACTTTTCTCGACCGCCAAGGAACTCTTCCTCCGCGACAAGAATCACGTATGGCCGTCGCTGATCGATCTGTATGAGGCCCTGGTCCTTTTCAATGAAGGACGTCTGTTCGAAGCCCGCCGCCTGGGCCTGGCGGCGCGCGACTTCTTCTCTATGTCTGCGATGCGGAGCAAGGCCATCCTGGCAGAACTGTTGCTGGCGCGGATTGCCTTACGCATGGCCGATTTCGCGGGGGCACGCACGCATTGCCAGGCAGGGCTCGATCAGGTCAACACCATGGAATCACCAACTCTCGTCTACCAGGCTGAGTTCCTGATGGGCGAAGTGGAGCGCACAACCGAAAGTCCTGACGCTGCCTACGAATGTTACCGTCGGGCGCGGGCGGCCCTCGAAACTTTACGCGGAAATCTGCGCGGAGAAGAATTGAAAATCGCATTCTTCCAGAACAAGCTCGAGGTCTACGAAAACCTCGTCGATCTCTGCCTGACTGGATCGCAAAAGCTGGAAGAAGCATTTGAGTACATCCAATTGGCCAAGTCGCGCAGCCTGATGGACCGGCTGATGCAGCCGGTACACGTGGCTTCTGAAAGAGACGCAGGCCAGAGCGATCTGGTCCGTTCTATTCGCAATCTGCGCGAGGAGTTGAGCTGGTATTACAACCTGATCGAACGCGAACAGTTGCAGCCGGAGGCCCGCTCTCCGGAACGCATCCAGAAACTGGAACAGGAAGCTCGCGCCCACGAAGATGACCTGATGCACGCCTTGCGGGAAGCGACGCTCGACGAAGCCAACCGGGCAGGCGTGCAGATGCCCAGCGCCTTGTCACTGGAAAGAATTCGCTCGGTGCTGCCCGCCGACACCGCGCTGGTGGAATATTTCCGAGTCCAGGACCGCGACGTCGCCTGCGTGCTGACACGCGACGATCTCCAGATTCGGCCCGTAACCATGGAATCGCGCGTCAAGAAGACGCTTCAGTTGTTCCAATTCCAACTCGCGAAGTTCCGGCTCGATCCAAAGTATGTGGAAGCGTTTCAGGAACCGATGCTCCGCTCCACGCAGGGGCATCTCGCCAGCCTTTATCAGGAACTGATTGCCCCCATCGCCGATCTGCTACAGGCGAAACATCTTGTTTTTGCGCCGCACGGATTGCTGCATCACATTCCATTCCATGCGCTTTACGATGGAGAGAATTACCTGACCGACAAGTTCTCAGTGTCCTATGCGCCGAGCGCAAGCGTCTACGCACTGTGCCGCGAGAAGGCTGCGAATCCGTCGGGTACTTCGCTGATCCTCGGAATCGCCGACGCGCAAGCTCCCTTGATTCTCGAAGAAGTCGAAGCCTTGGGCAGGATACTGCCCGATGCGAAGTTATTTGTGGGAGAGGCTGCTTCGGAAGCGGTTCTGAGGACGCACGGGCCAACCAGCAAGATCGTCCACATCGCGACCCACGGATACTTTCGCCAGGACAATCCGATGTTCTCTTCGATTCGCCTGGGCGATTCCTACCTGAGCCTGTACGACCTTTATCACTTCACGCTGCCCGCGGAACTGGTGGTATTGAGCGGCTGCGCCACCGGGCGCAATACCGTAACTCCCGGCGACGAACTCATGGGTCTGGTGCGCGGCCTGTTGCAGGCGGGCGCGCAATCCTTATTGCTCAGCCTGTGGGACGTTCACGATGCCAGCACGCGCGACTTCATGATCGCGTTCTACTCGCGTCTGGCGGAGGGTATCGCCAAGCCTCAAGCCCTCCAGTTGGCCATGGCCGAGATACGCCGGGCGCGGCCCCATCCCTACTATTGGGCTCCTTTCTCATTGATAGGAAAGGGGTAAGCCGGTCACCACTTTTTTTGGTTACCCCTATATTTTTCGGCTCACTCGTTCCCCTTATTGTTCAGAAGCAACATTCCCCAGAATTGAAAGGACGGTCGTGAAACACTACTCGGAGCAAGACTGGACAGACTTTGTACGGGGCATCGGTCCAGCGAGCACGCAGCAGGAAATCAAGGCTCACCTCGCCAGTGATTGCGCCGACTGCAACGCCACCTTCGCGGCCTGGAAGAAGGTGTATTCAATCGCGAAGAACGAGCCCAGTTTCACCCCTCCGGATAATGCAGTGCGCATGGCCAAGCTGGAGTTCGCGGCCCGGCAGCCGTCAAAGGCCAGTCCATGGACTCTGGCTGCCCTGGTATTCGACAGCCTGAGCCAGCCCCTGACTGCCGGCGTACGCTCGGGCGTTTCGGACTCCCGTCAGCTTATGTTTGAAGTGGAAGGAACCATGGTGGACCTGGTTCTGGAGACGCGCCCAGACCACGGAACGATGTCGCTGCTCGGTCAAGTGGTCGACAAAGGCGGGGCGAGGATCGCTGCTCGACAGGTAGCAGCCATCTTGTGGACCGAGACAGGGCAGCCCCTTGCGGAAGCCACAGCGAATGAACATGGCGAATTTCAAATGGAATTTCCAGCTCAAACCCGGTTGCGCCTGTCCCTCGAAATTGTAGGACACAAGGCCATCCGCATTCCCCCGACAGACTTGCACTCCAGCGTCGTTTACCCGCCGGTTAGCGGGCAGAGCAGAGGCCATAACTAGGGCGAAACGACGCGGACACTGCTAATTCAACAGAGGTAAGTTCTAACCCGCCGGGGGCGGAAAACGACAATGAAGACCATTCTAAAGTCAGGTTCGAAGCGCTACATCGTGATCGTTGCACTCGTGCTGGTGGGCTTGATCGCGGCGCCAGTTGCCAAGGCGGACACCCGCCTGATCGTGCGGGACTCGCTCGGACTGCCTGGAATTAATCTGGCGTGCGTGCTCCTTGGATGTCAGGTTGTGCAAGGTGTGGGCGATCCGGACGGTCAGCTGTTCGTCATCACCTTCCCCAGGATCCTCGATCCGATCACCGCGCTCCTGCAACTCCAGATCGGACTCGGCGTGGTGAGCGTCGAAATCGACCAGACCGTTACAGCTCAATGCGCCAACGCCGGTTCGGTGCCATCCTACCTCACCGACCAGGCTCCAGTGACTTACTACGGAAACACGGTGTGGCACGGGTATGTGGTACAACCGGCGACGCAACTCATCCGAAACGATGCCGCGCACTCCACGTATACCGTGGCTGGAGCAGGAGTCACGGTGGCCGTGATTGATACCGGAGTGGATCCGTCGCACCCCGCGTTGCGCGGAGTGCTGCTCACCGGTTACGACTTTACCCGCAACCAGAACGGCGGCTCGGAGCGTAACGACGTCAACCAGTCCAACCCGAACACGGGAACGACCTCCGCAGCACTGGTAAATCAGAGAACGGTCGCGGTGCTTGATCAGCGATCGGTCGCCGTGCTCGACAATACTGCCTACTCTGCATTCGGCCATGGAACAATGACTGCCGGACTGGTCCACCTGGTCGCTCCGCAGGCAAAGATCATGCCGCTGAAGGCGTTTCATGCGAACGGCACCGGCTACGACTCCGACATCCTGCGCGCCATTTACTATGCCGTGAAGAATGGCGCCAACGTCATCAACATGAGTTTCAACTACGCCAGCTATTCGCCGGAGCTTGCCAAGGCCATTCGTTTCGCGAACGGCAAGCACGTACTTTCGGTCGCCTCTGCGGGCAATGACGGACTGAGAACGGTCAACTATCCTGGCGGCCTACCCGGTGTGATCGACGTTGCGTCCACCTCGAACAACGACATTCAATCGGACTTCACCAACTACGGGGCGCCTCCGGTCTGGCTCGCGGCTCCGGGAGAGGGTGTCGTTACGCTGTATCCCTGGAACACCTATGCCGCGGGCTGGGGCACCTCGTTCAGTACGCCGCTGGTTGCCGGTACAGGAGCCCTGATGATGGGCACGCACGGCAACTGTCCCACTCAGCTGGTTCCGTCGGGCCTCGCCCACGCGGATTGGATTTCCGACCTCGACCTTGGTTTCGGCCGGCTCGATACCTACAACTCCGTGCAAGCCTGTCACTGGTACTAAGGTGGGGCGCGAAGCACGAAAAGGAACACACATGACCAGCGCTCTGATGGCCGACACCGAGAAAGCACGATTGCTATTGCGCATCAAGCAACTGGAGGAGCAGCACATCTTGTTCCGGGACTCGGTAATCTGCGCCTTCAATCAGCTGCTCGATCTGAAGGACATCGGTACCGGCGTGCATAGCACTCGGCTAGCAGAGTGGGCGTTGCGCGTGGCGCGAAAACTGGACGTACCCGAAAAGGATTTGTATCAGGTTGAGGTCGCAGCCCTGTTGCATGATGTCGGCAAAATCGGGGTTCCGGACGCAATCTTGAAGAAAAGCGGACCTCTCACGCCCGACGAGCGCACGGTCATCAACCGCCATCCCGAATATAGCTGGTCGATTCTGCGTCTGTTCTCCGGACTCGAAGAAGCGAGCCTCTACGCGCTGCACCATCACGAGAGCGTCGATGGTAGTGGCTATCCGGCGGGGCTGAAGGGAGACGATATCCCGCTGGCATCGCGGATCGTTTCGGTCATCGACGCCTACGACGCTATGGTCTCCAACCGTTGTTACAGGAAAGGACTTCCACACGAGGAAGCCATCCGGCGGCTTCAAGCCAGCAGCGGAACCCAGTTCGACAGCAGAGTTCTCCAGGCTTTCATTCCCATCGCCGAGCAGGAAGCCGGTGACGTCTTTGCTGCGGCCGGAACGAGCAGGAACGCAGCGCTCTAAATTTCTTAGCTTCAACACTTCTTCTTTATCTTCAACACCGCCACATCCAAACGTACTCTGCCGCCTGTTACTAATAAAATCAAAGTAGTGGTTACTATCGCGGTTACTTTCTGAGTACACGCGTAAGTTGCTGAGAACAACGCTGGAAAGTAGGCTGTATCGAGTCAGAGCGCATGCGCTTTGACCAGCGGGGCTAAAACAGGCATGAACGACAACGGCAAATCCGGTTCCAGGAGCTACATCGCGATCGTCGCGCTGGTGCTGGCCAGCCTGGTCGCTACACCCATGGCCAAAGCGGAGACCCGTCTGGTAGTGCGTGATTCGCTGGGGCTGCCCGGCATTAATCTGGCGTGCGCTCTTCTGGGATGCCAGGTACTGCAAGGTGTGGGCGATCCGGATGGCCAACTATTCGTCGTCACCTTCCCTACGATCCTCGATCCGGTCACCGCACTCCTGCAGTTGCAACTTGGGCTCGGCGTCGTCAGCGTCGAAATTGACCAGACCGTTACCGCTCAATCCGCCAATGCCGGTTCACCGCCAACTTACTTGACCGACGAAGTACCGACTTCTTACTACGGAAACACGGTATGGCACGGCTATGTATCGCAGCCCGCCACACAACTGATTCGGAACGATGCCGCACACTCCACGTTCAGTGTTGCCGGCGCCGGCGTGACGGTAGCAGTCATTGACACTGGAGTCGATCCCACCCATCCTGCACTACAGGGAGTGCTGCTCTCCGGCTACGACTTTACGCGCAACCAGAATGGCGGCTCGGAACGAAACGACGTGAGCCAGCCCAGTCCAGATCCGAGCTCAACATCGGCTGCCATGGTGAATCAAAGAACCGTAGCGGTTCTCGATCAGCGATCCGTCGCTGTACTCGACGGCCAGCCGTACACCGCGTTCGGTCATGGAACCATGACTGCCGGCCTGGTCCATCTGGTCGCACCACAGGCCAAGATCATGCCGCTGAAAGCATTTCACGCCGACGGCACCGGCTACGATTCCGACATTCTGCGCGCGATCTACTATGCCGTAAAGAATCACGCGGCCGTCATGAACATGAGCTTCAACTACGCGAGCTACTCGCCCGAACTCGCCAAGGCGATTCGTTATGCCAACAGCAAGGGCGTGCTTTCCGTGGCTTCAGCCGGCAACGATGGTCTAAACGCGGTCAGCTACCCTGGCGGATTGCCGGGTGTGATCGATGTCGCGTCCACATCGAACGATGACATGCAATCGTCCTTCACCAACTACGGTGCACCGCCGGTCTGGATGGCAGCGCCTGGCGAAGGCGTCGTGACGCTCTATCCCTGGAACACCTACGCGGCGGGCTGGGGCACGTCGTTCAGCACCCCGCTAGTTGCCGGTACCGCAGCCTTGATGAAAGGTGCGCACGGCAATTGCCCCAACACGCTGGTGCCAGGAGGACTGGCTCACGCAGACTGGATCAACGACCTTGACCTCGGCTACGGCCGCCTCGATACCTACAAAGCAGTACAAGCCTGCCATATTTTCTAAGAAACTTTTCTAAGGAAAGCAGCGGTGGTGCCCGGAGACGGAATTGAACCGTCACGTCCAGTGAAGGACCCGGGATTTTAAGTCCCGTGCGTCTGCCAGTTTCGCCATCCGGGCTCTGATTTAATTCATTGTACCGCCTGATTCGGCGCAATTCCTGAAAGAGCAAGCCGACCCATTTCATCTTGTCGACGTCCTCGGCACAACGAAAAATCGTTTCTGGCACCCCGCGGCCGGGTTAGAATATCCGCCTTCCGTGGAGTTTGTCGATGGCGATAAACTTAAACGCCTGTGGAATCCCACCGTGGCACTGATCGCTGGTTTAGCGATTGGATGGCTTATCGGAAGTCGCGCGATCTGGTACGACGTCTACATCCGATTTCTGGCAATGCTCCCGAGTTCCGGCTTTTTCGAGTGGACCCGGTTCTCCATTGTCGTGGTTCTCGATGCGATGTTCACAATCGGTTTCATAGTTCTGGTACTTGTCGATTCTCGAGGTTACGCAGGCAAACCGATTGCCGCCACGGCAATTCCTTCCGTCGATCAGAGCCGCACCAACTACCTGGACTCCCTCAAAACAATGATCGCCGCTTCCGGCGTAGCCATCGCGATTATCGCCGCTGGGCTGCAACAGAAAATACCCGTCGAAGCATGGATCGTGCAGCGCGCTGCCGTCCTGCTGCCTTGTGTGTCGCCTTGTCCGTCCTGGTCATGTTCGTGATGAGTCAGGCTTACGACCGTGCCCGGACGGCTGGCAGGTATCTCAATTGGCCTGAACTTATTTCCCACATGTCATTCATCGGCCCGGCATTGTTCCTGTTCTTCCTGGGATTTGCATATCTTGCCCGGCTCACTTTTTATATCAAGTGAGTTTCGGCGCCGCTACGCAACCAGCGTCCGCAACCAGTTCGCAAATTCCCGCATGGGCCGGCTGACAATATGCCGCCGCGCTCGCAAGTAGCCGATTCGCCGGAAGCTGTTTCCCCGCAACGGAATCAGTTTGCAGCCGGCGGCATGAGATGAGGTCATGGCCGGAACTACAGTCACGCCGAAGCCAGAGCGCACGAACTGAAAAATGCTGGCCAGTTGGTCAGTTTCGAAAATGCGATGGAGTTCCCTTCGCCCGCGGCCACAGGTTCGCAGTACATCATCGCGCAGACAGTGGCCTTCCTTTAACAACAGAAATCGTTCCGACTGCAATGCTTCAAGGTCGATGACTTTCTCGCCTGCCAGCGGATGTTTCTCGGCTACAGCGAGCAACAGCGGCTCGCGCGCCAATTCACTGCACACGATGTCCGGATTGCGCACCGGCAGTCCCGACACGGCCAAATCAAGGTCGCCGGATTGCAACTGTTCGACGAGGTGCGGAGTCGTGTCTTCCGTAAACTGCAGATCGACCTCCGGAAACCGCGCCGCAAATGCTCCCACCCGTGGAGCGATCAAGTACGGCAGGATGGTCGGAATGATGCCGACACGAAGTTTCCCGCGGACGCCTTGCTGCAGCTGATCCAGCGAGCACTTCGCTTCCGCAACCTGCTGCAGGATGTCGGCCGCGGGCTGCCGCAGCGCCTCGCCATGAGCCGTGAGGCGCACAGAACGCCCCAGGCGCTCAAAAAGCGGGTTACCGACCTTCCGTTCGAGCGCTCGAATCTGCTGCGAGAGCGAAGGCTGGCTGATGCCCAGTTGCTCTGCGGCATGAGTAAAACTGCCGGCGCGCACGATCGCGCAGAAGTAACGCAATTGCCGAATGTCCATGCCTGGGGGACTCGCCCGCCTTGGGGCGAACCATAGGTTTATTCTATTTCACGCATCGCTAACTTTGGCTTTTACCTATGATTTATTTTCTCTAAACTCTGGTTTAACTATGCACCTGGGGATTTTCCTGGCGCGTACAATCGACGCGGAAGTAATTTCGCAGTCCAGTCCCTATCAACGGCAGTATCGCAAGGAGCAATCATGTCAACCGAAGCAAAGTGCCCGTTCAAACCCAGCGCAGCCGCAGCCCACGCGAATGCTGACTGGTGGCCAAATCAACTGAACCTGAAAATCCTGCACCAACATTCCCCGCTGTCCGATCCGATGGACAAGGAGTTCAATTACGCGGAAGAGTTCAACAGCCTAGACCTGAATGCCGTGATCAAGGACCTGCATGCGCTGATGACGGACTCGCAGGATTGGTGGCCGGCCGACTTTGGGCACTATGGGCCGCTTTTCATTCGCATGGCGTGGCACAGCGCGGGCACATACCGCATCGGGGATGGCCGCGGCGGCGCCGGAGCTGGTCAGCAGCGCTTCGCGCCACTGAATAGCTGGCCGGACAACGTGAACCTCGACAAGGCGCGCCGGCTGCTGTGGCCAATCAAGCAGAAGTATGGCCGGAAAATTTCCTGGGCCGACCTCATGATTCTTGCGGGCAACGTGGCATTGGAGTCGATGGGCTTTAAGACGTTCGGCTTTGGCGGCGGACGCCCAGACGTCTGGGAACCCGAAGAGGACATCTTCTGGGGACCGGAAGGCAAGTGGCTGGCGGACGAGCGCTACAGCGGCGACCGCGATCTTGAGAAGCCTCTGGCGGCCGTCCAAATGGGTCTGATCTATGTGAATCCGGAAGGGCCGAATGGAAAGCCCGATCCAATTGCCGCGGCACGCGATATCCGCGAAACGTTTGCCCGCATGGCGATGAATGACGAGGAAACAGTTGCGCTCATTGCCGGTGGACACACGTTCGGCAAGACCCACGGCGCTGGCGATACCAAACTGGTGGGCGCAGAACCGGAAGCGGCCAGCATCGAGCAGCAGGGCCTCGGCTGGACGAACAAATTCAAGACGGGCAAAGGTCGCGACACGATCGGCAGCGGCCTCGAAGTCATTTGGACCACGACGCCTACGAAATGGAGCAACAACTTCTTCACGAACCTGTTCAGCTACGAATGGGAACTGACGAAGAGTCCGGCTGGAGCGCATCAGTGGACGCCGAAAAATGGCGCACGTAACGGTACGGTGCCGGATGCGCATGATGCCTCCAAGCGCCACGCGCCATCCATGCTGACTACGGACCTCTCGTTGCGGTTCGATCCTGCTTACGAAAAGATTTCACGGCGCTTCTACGAACACCCGGATCAGTTCGCAGACGCGTTTGCGCGCGCATGGTTCAAGTTGACACACCGCGACATGGGACCGATCTCGCGGTACCTTGGCCCGCTCGTTCCGAAGGAAGAACTGGTGTGGCAAGACCCTGTTCCAGCCGTGGATCACAAATTGATCGGCGACCACGACATCGCTGCTCTCAAGGCTAAGATCCTCGCATCTGGACTGTCAATCTCCCAACTGGTCACGACGGCCTGGGCGTCGGCAGCATCGTTCCGCGGCTCTGACAAGCGCGGTGGCGCGAACGGGGCGCGCATTCGCCTCGCGCCACAAAAAGACTGGGAAGTGAACCAGCCAGCGGAACTGGCAAAGGTTTTGATGAAGCTGGAGGCGATTCAAAAAGAGTTCAACAGCTCGCAGTCCAACGGGAACAAGGGGAAGAAAGTGTCGCTTGCTGACCTGATCGTTCTGGGCGGGTGCGCAGCCGTCGAGGAAGCTGCGAAAAAGGCCGGGCACGACGTGAAGATTCCCTTCTCGCCTGGGCGCACGGATGCTTCGCAGGCGCAAACCGACGCACATTCATTTTCGTTTATGGAACCGGTCGCTGACGGATTCCGCAACTACCTCCGCAGCGGACAGGTTCTGTCGGCTGAAGAATTCCTGGTGGATCGTGCGCAGTTGCTGACACTGACGGCTCCCGAGATGACGGTACTCGTCGGCGGCATGCGCGTCCTGAATGCGAATTACGGGCAGGCCAAACACGGCGTCTTCACCAACCACCCTGAGACGCTGACGAATGATTTCTTCGTCAACCTGCTCGACATGGGTACGAAGTGGGAGCCGTCCTCCGCGTCCGAAGGAGTTTATGAGGGGCGTGATCGGACGACGGGAAAAACAAAATGGACCGGCACGCGCGTCGATCTGCTTTTCGGTTCAAACTCCCAGCTTCGGGCACTAGCAGAAGTCTATGCATGCAACGATTCGAAGCAGTCGTTTGTGAAGGACTTCGCGGCTGCGTGGACGAAGGTAATGAACCTTGATCGCTACGACCTGGCCTGATCTCGTCACTTGAAAAGTGATGAACGGCAAACTGGCAACGGCCCGCGACTGGATTGAGTACTGTCGGTTGCCCCGCGAGCGGCCGAATCCTGCACTTCCCCGGAGGATTCGGCCCTTTTGTTATGTCAATGAGCGTTGCCCGATTTTGCAACAGTTGGGAAACACGCGGATAATTCCAGTGTGACCAACTCCAATCCTGACCCGCCCCCGACACTGGAAGCTGCCGAAGCACAGTTCCGGACATTTCTAGCCGTCGAAGGTTATCCACAGACAATTTGCTGGTTGCAACCGGGGGACGTACTGGTCGACACCGACCGCCACTTCTGGGTCAGGGCACGGAGAGCGAAAGCAGCAAGACATGTCGCTATGCGATACGCCGAGGGGCTTGGACGCAACCTCGGCATCGAGTTGCGTGCGATCTGCGCCACAGACACAGAGACTTTCGCGTCGGTGTTCGTACCTGTGGACGATCTTGACAGGCAGTATCACATGATGGGCCGGGGATTGAAGCTTTCCTGTCCGGCCGAAAGGTACTCCACGTCAACGACGACAAATCCGCTCAAGTGGCTCGCCGTATGGCTATCAAGCGGACGGCGACCCAAGATATTGGAACCGTGAGCTGACACTCTACAAGTTCACAATGTTGCTAACCCGCCCTTGACGCTGACCTCCTGCATCCGCGACCATCATCCCGGAATCCAATGCAGGAGTCTCGGGAGCCGGCATGAAGATTGGCATCACCTGTTATCCAACGTACGGCGGAAGTGGAGTGGTTGCGACCGAATTGGGGCTGGAATTGGCGCGTCGCGACCACGAAATCCATTTCATCTCGTATTCCCAGCCCATTCGTCTGATCGACACTGCGCCCAATATTCACTACCACGAGGTTGAAGTCTCCCGGTATCCGCTGTTCGAGTATCCGCCGTACGACCTCGCGCTGGCTACGCGCATGGCGGAGGTCTCGCAGCTCTATGAACTCGACCTGTTGCACGTGCACTATGCGATTCCACATTCGGTAAGCGCGATGCTCGCCCGGCAAATGCTGGCCGCGACTCCTCCCCGGCGCCACTTGCCGTTTGTCACCACGCTGCACGGCACTGACATCACGTTGGTCGGACTGGACCGGTCGTATCTTCCGATTACGCGTTTTTCCATAGAGCAGAGCGACGGCGTGACCGCCGTCTCGCAATACCTGCGCGGACGAACCATCAGTATGTTTGACATCAAGAATCATATTGAGGTCATCCCAAATTTCGTGAACTGCGATGAGTACGTGCGCACCGCTGGAGATCGGGATCACCGCCGCGAATACGCCGCGGACGACGAGCGTATCCTCGTACACCTTTCGAATTTCAGGCCAGTGAAACGCTTACTCGACGTAATTGAAATTTTCGACCGGGTCCGCAAGCAGATTCCTTCCAAGCTCTTGCTGATTGGCGACGGCCCCGACCGTTCGCAGGCCGAATGGCTGGCAGTGCAAAAAGGGATTCACGACCACGTTCTTTTTCTGGGAAAACAGGACCGCGTCCAGGAAAAACTGGCTATTTCCGACATCATGCTTTTACCCAGCGAACTGGAGTCGTTTGGATTGGCGGCACTCGAGGCGATGGCCTGTGAGGTCGTCCCGATCGCTACTCGTGCGGGAGGCGTGCCCGAAGTTGTCGAACACGGAGTAACCGGCTATCTCGCCGAGGTGGGCGACGTCGACACAATGGCGCAATACGCCATCGACCTTCTCGGCGACGAGGCCGCGTTGCGCGCAATGGGAAAACGCGCGCGGGAAGGTGCCCGCGCTCGCTTCTGTACCAGCAAGATTATTCCCCTTTATGAAGGGTTCTACCGGCGGGTGCTGGAGAAATCGTAGTCGGCACTAATTCGTCGGAGTTTGGAAGCACCGGTAAACGCAAGCGGATCTGAGTACCCACGCCGTCGCGGCTTTCGATCATCATCTTTGCGGCATCCCCATACAGCACTTTCAGCCTCTCCGCCACGTTCGCCATGCCGATTCCCATACCAGCGATTCCAGTGCCCTGCGCAACAGCCATTCCGACTCCGTCGTCTTCGACTTCAATGATCAAGCGCGACTTAATGACCCGGCTGCGCAAAGTAATGCTTCCCCCTTCCACCTTGGGAGAGAGGCCGTGTTTGATGCAGTTCTCTACCAGGGGCTGGAGCAGCATGCTCGGGACCATCACTTCGAGCGAAGCGGGCTCAAGTTCCTTGAGCACACGCAGCTTGTCACGCCCGAAGCGTACGACTTCGATGTCGAGGTAGTTGTCGATAAACTCCAACTCCTCGCGCAACGGCACAAACGAATCCGTACTGTTGAGCAGGCGGCGCAGGATGGTGGCCAGCTTGATAATCATCTCGCGTGCCGTATCCGGATCGAAGCGTACCAGCGACGAAATTGAATTCAGCGTGTTAAACAGAAAATGAGGATTGATCTGATTCTGCAGTGCCACCATGCGCGCCTGGAGCAAGAGCCGTTCCTGCTCCTCGAGTTTGATTTGGATGCGGACGCTGTTGAAAATCTTGAGCTCCGTGCCGACGACCATGATGGCGGAAAGGTAAATGGCACCCTCCACCCACAGATTCGGATGCTCCAGACTGAAAATCGCATTCGGCCAGAAGCGCCAGATTTCAGTCTGTAGAAAACGTAGTCCGACAATGGTCAGCAGAAATGTAATCTGCCAGTCGAACAGCCTGGGGACGGGGAGGTTGCGGCGAATCCAGTTGTAGATACTGAGGTCGATGAAAGGCGAGAATGACCAGATGTCTTCCGCATCTGGCGCCACATGGCGCAACTGCCCCGCGATGAGCCCGCAGAACAGGTTGAACGGCAACGCGGCCCATTCGCCCTGGAGAACCGCTGGGAGCGCCATTAAAGCACCGCCCAGGCCGCCCGCGAGGCGTCCCCCCATCACTCCCAACAGCACTGTTGTTTCCAGCGACAGATCGCCGGCAAAGAAACTTCGGTTGGTGAGGCGAATCCAAACGCCAAGCGCGATCGGCACCGCCATCCACAAAACCAGATAAATCTTGTGCCGGGTCTCGCGCTTTTCCCGAAACAGCTGTTTCTTGAATTCCTTCGACCGAACCAGTGCACTCGACACAGCGGCGGCCACACCGAGCTTGATCGGAAGATTGACGAGAATCAGCGACTGTTCCATTGCAGAATTTCTTCCTGGAATACGCGACGAACGCTCTACTCTTTGATTGTATCGGCTGCCGTCTGCAACAGCGTGCCGACGTCCGTACCTTTGGGAACGCCGCCCTGCGCAAAGTCTCGCGTTCCGCCGCCGCGTCCGCCCACCGAGGCAAGCATTTGCTTCAGCAGTGCGCCCATATCTGCCGCGCCGCCGGACGATTGCGCGAAGACCACGCCCGCAGGCTCCATCTTGCTGGCCGCCAGTGCGATCGCTGGAACGCCGCCGCGGACAACTCTCTGTGCGAACAGTTTTGTGAAACCGATGTCGCGATCGTCAAACACGCGCAGCACGATCTTTCGTCCATTGACTTCTGGCTGATCATGCAGCGAGGCGGCAGCCGTGGCTCCCGCCAGTTCTTCCAGCGCCTCTTCGCGCTGCTTGCGAAGCAACTTCGTACCTTCGAAGGTTTTACGGATCTGTTCGGGGACATCCCCCGGTTGAGTCGAAAACAATTTCGCGGATTCGCTGAGCGCCATGTAATCCTGGCGCGCGGCGCGCACGGCCCAGCCTCCGCAGACAAACTCCACTCTCATTCCCTGCCGCACAGTTTCCGTCTTACGAAGAAGGATCGATCCGATTTGACCGGTCGCGCTCACGTGAGTTCCCCCGCACGCCGACAAATCAAAATCGACCACTTCAATGAGGCGCAGTTCGTCGCGATCCGCAGGCGGCAACTTGCGCAGACCAAGCTTCTCCGCCTCCGCTCGCGACACAAAACGAATCGTAACCGGACGGTTCTCGAAGACAATCTCGTTCGCGCGCCGTTCCGCGCCTGCAACCTGCTCTACAGTCAACGACGGCGTCGTGAGATCGATCGAGCAATAGTCGTCTCCCATGTGAAACGAAACCGTCGGAATCTGATACAGCTCGATGAACGCAGCCGACAACACATGCTGCCCGGAGTGCTGCTGCATGTGATCGCGTCGCCGTTCCGCGTCAACGGTGCCGCGTACGACGTCGCCCGCTGCTAATGGCGTGGGTGCTTCGAGGTAATGGACGATCCGGCCATCCTCGGTATCGGCCACTTCACTGACCCGTATGCGATCGCTGGCACCGGTCGTCGTCGTGAGCCATCCGGTATCGGAGATCTGGCCGCCGCTGGTGGGATAGAAGGCTGTTTCCCGGAGGATGACTCCCGGACGTGAGTGACCGTCCGCAGGCGGGACAACTTCCTGAATCACCGAATCGAACTCGTGCAGCTGGGGATTTGTATAGTAGAGACGATTCGTCATGGGGACCCGCCGAGGCAACTAAAAAGTCAGGCACCGGCGACCCACTGCACACGAAAGAGCCCGTTACCGTTGCTTCCTTCCGGACCTGGCGGGGTTGGCGGGAAAACGTCGCGCGGGACCGATGCCTGACTCCTTCAAATTGTAACAAGAATCGTTTCGTACAGATCAAATCGGCCTCGGTTGAATCAAAAGAATTGCGGCACGATGCCCGCTGTATCATCGGTAACAGCCTTCGCGCCTATTGATGAAACGCCAACCCAGTATCGAGCTCCTGGATTCTGATTCAGGAACACCGCACGAAATCGCCGGCTCCCTACGCGATCTCGAGATGTTCAACACCTGGTTCGGCGGCGTGCGCACTACTCAGGCCCTGGTTCAAAGAGCGCTCGGACAAGCCCCACGAAAGACAGTCTCCCTGCTGGAGGTCGCCGCTGGAGCCGGCTTCGTGCCGTCAACGGTCAAACAGCGTCTGGCCGCGCAGCTTGACCTGAACATCACATTTCTCGATCGTGCCCGGACCCACCTGAACGGGATCGGCCGTTCCGTCGCCGGAGACGCGTGCGCCCTTCCTTTTGTCGATGGCTCGTTCGATCTCGTGTGCTGCAATCTCTTCGTTCATCACCTGGCGCCCGACGACGTCCAGCGCTTCGCACGCGAAGCGCTGCGGGTGTGTCGCGTCGCATTTGTGATCAATGACGTCATTCGCGACCCCGTTCATCTCGCGCTCACCTACGCAGGATTCCCTCTCTATCGCAGCCGGATCACTCGCAACGACGCTCCCGCATCGGTGCGGCAGGGGTACACTCCCGGTGAACTGAGCGAATTGCTGCAACCTTTGACCCCGCGGGCCCTTCATATCTCCAGACACTATCTCTATCGGATGGGAATCATCGCGTGGAAGGCGTGAATCGCGATTACGATCTGATCGTGATCGGCGGCGGACCGGGCGGGACTTCGGCCGCGATCACAGCCGCGCGAGGCGGTGCGCGGGTTTTACTGCTGGAACGAGGCCGTTTTCCGCGCCACAAGGTTTGTGGAGAATTTGTTTCCCACGAGTCGTTGCATTTGCTGAAATGGCTACTTGGGGATTCGCGCCAGGCGTTGCTAAAAAAATCGCTTTCGCTGACCGAGTCGCAACTCTTTTTGGATGGACGCAAAATTCGCGTTCCGATTAGCCCCGCCGCGGCCAGCGTCGCCCGTTACGATCTCGATCAGGCACTCTGGTGTGCCGCCACGAACGCAGGCGTCACCACTCTACCGGAGACGACGGCACAACCGCCTCAAGGCGACGGTCCGTTTGTCGTCGCAACATCCGCGGGAGACTTTCGGGCACGTGCGGTAGTCAACGCAAGTGGCCGCTGGTCAAATCTGAAACTGGCGGACCGACTTTCCAGCAAAGCGCGATGGCTTGGGCTGAAGGCCCATTTCCACTCCGTAGAATCGAGTTTCGATCCTTTCGTCGACCTCTACTTTTTTGATGGCGGATATTGCGGCGTGCAACCCGTGCGAGCGCCGGACGGAACGATTCTGCTCAACGCCTGCGCCCTGGTTCGCCCTGACTCGGGAGACACTCTCGCCGAAGTGTTGCGGCGTCATCCAGCCTTAGCAGATCGCAGCCGGTCATGGACCCCAGCCTTCTTGTCCGTTTCAACATTCCCAGTGGTTCACCGCGATCCGGTGCCTGTGTCTGGCACGATTTGCAATGTAGGAGACGCCGCCGGCTTCGTCGATCCGTTCGTGGGCGACGGCATCTCACTCGCCCTTCGCGGCGGCAATCTGGCTGCACGGAATCTACTTCCCTTCCTGTCGAACCAAGCCACACTTAAACAGTCACTTGAAGCCTACTCTGATGCCTACCGCCGAACTTTGCGACCTGTTTACAGGAACTCTTCTTTGCTCCGGAGATTCCTCGGGTTCCCGCGCAGCGTACGCAGAGCGACGCTTTCAGTTTGCGAAAACAGCCCGACGCTCGCCCGATTTCTGGTGGAGTCAACCCGTTCGAAGACGGCGGAGTTTGAGCCGGCAGTTGCGTGGGAAGGTTGACGGATCAGCGGACGAGCAGTACTTCCCGAATGGCGTCACGCGCCAGGAAGAATTTGATCGAAGCAAAATCGCGGAAGAGATTTTCAATGTTTCGATTGTTGAACACCCGCTGCAATCTGGGACTCTGTTTGTCACCACTGGCTGCCAGCCGCACTTCCTGCATTTCCAGCATGTCTGTGCCCGTGATGTGGAAGCGATAGCAAGGCGCATCCGGACCCGCGTCGCGCGTATGAAAGAAAACGAGCAGCAGTCCTCCTGGCTTCATCACCGACCACAGACGATCGATCGTCGGCTTGACCAGGCTTTCTTCCATGTAATCCGGCAGGTTCCAGCACAGCACAACGTCGAACAGTCCGTTCTGATAGGTCAGGTTTTCTTCGAGAAACTTCTTGTCGTCCGGCACCAGCTTGCCGAGCTCATTCTTCACGTGGACGTCGGGGTCGAGTGACGCCTGAAGCAGATCCTCACTGTAGTTCTTGTGTCCCTTGGCGGTGAGAAAGCGGATGTTGTTGGCGGAGGTCGACCCCAGATCCAGCACGCACAAAGAATCGTCGGAGTTCAAGAGGCGCGAAATTTCGGCCATGCCGCTGGAGCGGCGGCTGCGCTTCTGCGGGACAGCGGGCGCCGCAGCCTGTTCCGAAGAGCCGCGAAAAAATCTCATCACGTTGTCAGCAACCGATGCCATCTATGACTGCTTGCAAAAAATTCTGTTCGACTTCTACGATCCAGCCGATTTACCGGCTTCTCTTTGAATTTCGACCTTGCCTTGGAATGCCGCGCCTTCCTCGATCGCGATACGCTGGGTCGTAATGTCGCCGTTCACCACCGCCGACTTCTTCAGCTCCACGCGGTCCGAAGTGGTGATGCTGCCTTCCACCCGTCCCTGGATTACGACGACTTTGGCGACCACACTCGCCTTGATTTTTGCGTTCGGACCAACGGTCAGGCTGTTGTTGCGCAACTCGATGCTGCCATCGACGTTCCCATCCACGTACATATCCTCGGACCCGGTGAGTTCTCCCTTGATCACCACCGACTTACCAATGTGAGCAAAATCACCTGTCTTCGGAACGTCCATAGCCTTGGCCTCCATCCCGCGATAGGGCAATGCCGGGAAGACTGAGATTGTAAATCATCCGGCGGCCTCCCGGTTGATCCGGTATGCCGATTCGCCGCTTTTTGTGCAGGTTGCAACATCCAGACCCATCATCGGTTCCGGTAGCATGCAACGTCTGGTCTGCTACCATCGTCTAACGATACGAATGTCCCTCGCTTCGACACTGTTGGGCAATGCGATCTGCCGCGGAGCCATCGCGATTTTCCTGATGGCGGGCGCCTACCTGGCGCAGTCCTCTACACCCCCAACGGTACGGCTGGATCCTGGCGCGCTGGTACGAACTGCAGTCGAAAACGAGATCAAGGCCTCCCGGGACGAGAACGCCCACTTCCTCTTTCGCAGCACGCGAACTACCTCCAGAGGCGCGGTCACCAAGATTATGGTTCAAGCGAAAGAAGCGACTGCCGGCATCGTCGTCGCCTACAACGGCAAACCATTGACGGAGCAGCAACGGAAGGACGAACGCGCCCGCCTTGAACGGTTCCTCACGAGTCCGGACGAACTGGAGAAGAAGCGCCGCCAGGAACAGGTTGACGCTGACCGCACGCTGCGAATTGTCAGGGCGTTGCCCGACGCTTTTCTATATGAATACTCGGGTGAGCAACTTGGATCGCCCGGCGTGGGCAAGACCGGAGAGCCACTGCTTGCGCTTAAGTTCCGCCCCAATCCTCACTATGATCCTCCATCGCGGGTTGAGCAGGTACTCACCGGGATGGAGGGAACCCTGTTGCTCGATAATCACCGCAACCGGCTGGCGTCGATTGAAGGAACGCTCGTCAAGGAAGTCGGATTCGGCTGGGGTATTCTCGGCCACCTCGACAAGGGCGGCCACTTCCTTGTGCAGCACCAGGTGATCGGCGATAACAACTGGTTCGTCTCGCGCACCAATGTCGATGTCACGGGAAAAATTCTGCTATTCAAGAGTCTGGTTTTCAACATGACGGAAGTATTCAGTGACATCAAGCCGGTGCCACGGGACATCACGTTCGCGCAGGCCATCGAGATGCTGAAAAAAGAGGAGGCGGTCTTCGCGAACAATTCGGCAGCGGACGCTGTCAAGGACGCTTCCGCCCGCTAGACGTTTCCCGGTACCAATGTTTCTTCCCGCACCGCAATCTTGCGGATGAGATCCTCCCTCACTTGATAGCCGGTTCCCGCCGTATCGCTGACGGCAATGGTCCCATCTTTGCTGATTTCCACTTCAGGCTCGATGATGTCCTCTTTCCAATATCGCCGGGACGCAGACACGTCGCCCGGTAGCTGGAAATTTTCCAACGTGGAGAGCGCGACGTTCTGCGCGCGGCCGATGCCCGATTCCAGCATTCCTCCGCACCATACGGGAACGTTGTGTCGTAGCGCTACATCGTGGACCTTCTTTGCCTCCGAAAAGCCTCCCACGCGGCCTACCTTGATATTGATAATCCGGCAGGCTCCGGACTCCAGCGCAAAATCCGCGTCGCGAACATGCCGGATCGATTCGTCGAGGCAGATCGACGTGCGCAGCGCCTTCTGTAAAGTTGCGTGAAGATAGATCTCGTCGTTCCAAAGCGGCTGCTCGATCATCAGCAGATTGAATGCGTCGAACTGGCGGAGGTGTTCGGTCTGGTCGAGGGTGTAGGCAGAGTTGGCATCGACGCTGAGCACAATGTCTGGCCAGCGGTAGCGCACCTTTTCGAGGATTTTGAGATCCCACCCCGGCTTCACTTTCAGCTTGATTCGCCGATAGCCCGCTGCCACTTCCGCCGCAATCTTCTCCAGAAGTTGTTCCGGGGAGTCCTGAATCCCGATGGAGACTCCGCACGAGACTTCGCGCCGCGTGCCTCCCAGCAGTTTCCAGAGCGGCTGCCTGGTCAGTTGCGCCTCAGCATCCCACACGGCATTTTCCAGTGCGGCTTTCGCCATGCGGTTGCCGCGCACCTTTGCAAATAGTGCCCCACAATCCCGACCCGCCTCGATGGGGTATTTCAGAAGCGCCGGCGCGAGATAGTGCTTGATGGTCGGCCACGCCGTCTCGATCCATTCCTCGCTGTAGTACGGATCTTCTCCGGCAACACATTCTCCCCAGCCAGTTACGCCGTCTACTCGCACACTAGTCAACAGTATGCGGCGGCTATGGACGCGCCCAAAGCTCGTTTCAAAAAAATGCACGAGCGGCATGTGAATTTCGCGCAGCGTGATCGATTCGATTTTCATGGGTGCAGGATTAAAAGATGAAGTCCGCAAACGGTCCCAAGCCTCGGCGGAAGCGAACCGGGAAGTATAGAAGGTCGAGACGGCAGGAGCAACAAGTCCTAATGGATCAAGCTCTCGTCCCATGCGCCAAGCAGGAAATGGCCGTTTCCATGGTCGTCGCGGTCATATCCGAGAATGGAGAGGCCTCCGGCAAACGCGTTCTCGATATCCGCACGATTCCTCTTCTGGACCGCAACGGCCCTATCGCGAGTGCTCGCCGCAGCTTTCCACTCGTAGATCTCAGCCGGTACGGTGATGCGGCGTATCGACTCAAAGACGGGGCGGGAGGCCCCTCGCAGCACCGCCTCCACGCGACGCGATTGCAACCACCACTCCGCTACCAGCCGGTCGCTGGGCAATCCACCTTGCAAAGGAGATGACGTAGTCCCGTACTGGTTCGCGTTGTAACGACGCGCAATGGCTCCCAGCTTCTCGATGTTCAAGTACGCGTTCTTGATCTCCAGAGGATCGAAGGTCCATTCCATCAGCTGGAAACCGCGCGCGACCGCGTCATCGCGCTGTGCTAGCTTGAGGAGGCGTCCGAGACCGCGATTGCGATACTGCTTCCGCACCGCAAGCATCTGCGAATGAAGATAGGCATGCCCGTTGCGCCATCCGGGGAAGGCCAGCGCGAATCCCACCAGCGTCGCGCCCTCGAAGGCGCCGATTACCTGTCCACCAATCTTGTTGGCGACTACAAACAAGCGGACCGGCACCAGTTCGGCGTCCGAGAAGCTCCACACCTCCTGGTGCAGGGAAAAACAGGCCTGCATCTCTTCCAGCGTTTCGCATTTCCTGATGGTGATTTCTGGAATCGTCACTTTGCCGGTTGCCGGTTTTCTTCTTGTTTCGATTGTTGCCACAATTTTTCGAGTTCTTCTGCGGAGGCCTGCGCCGGCCCGCGGCCCTCTGTGCGCAGCTGCTCTTCCATCCACTGAAACCGCCGCTTGAACTTACGATTTGCCTTGCGCAGAGCCGACTCCGGATCGAGAGACAAGTAGCGCGCAATGTTTACGAGAACGAAGAACATATCTCCGACTTCATCCTCGATCCGCTCGCGAAGTTCCGCTGGAATCCTGGGTCTGCCGGATCCGGCAATACCCCGGCCGGCCGGCGAAGCAGCCTCTGGCACGCTGGCAAGTTCAGCACGCAACTCCGCAGTCTCTTCAGAGAGTTTGGCGAAGATTCCTTCTATTTCTGGCCAATCGAATCCGATGTTCGCCGCGCGTGAACTCAGTTTGTGCGCTTCAAGCAGCGCGGGCATTTTGGATGAAACACCGGCGAGAACGGACTGTACCTCCTCCGCTTTGTCTCCCTGCTTGGAGCCTGCGGCGTCAGCCCGCTGTTTCTTCTCTTTGTCTTTCTCTTGCGCCTTCAGCGTCTCCCAATTTCGCAGAACTTCCGCCGGAGTCTCCGCCTGTACGTCGCCAAAAACATGTGGATGCCGATCGACCAGCTTGTTGGCGAGCCGATCGAGCACGTCGTCCACGGAGAAGTGCCCTTCCTCACGCGCCATCTGGGAATAGAACAGAACTTGCAGAAGCAGATCGCCCAATTCCCCCGTCAGTTCGGGCCAGTCGCGATTGTCGATCGCTTCGAGGACTTCGTAGGTCTCTTCTAGGGTGTAGGGTTTGATGGTGTCAAAGGTCTGCTCGCGGTCCCACGGGCAGCCTCCCGGAGCCCGCAGCCGCGCCATGATCTCGACCGCCCGCTCGAAACGCTCGCCTGTGGTTGGCATGCCTGTTCAATGTAAATGTAAATGACCGCTTCCGGCGTCCGCAAACATGGCTCGATCCGGCGGGACTCTAGAAGAACGCTGCCTGCTGGGGCTCGATTGACTTGGCGACAATCAAAGTGATGTCGTCATATTGTTCGCACGTGCTGAACCGTTGCACCTCGCCCACGATCGCCGACACCAACTCGCGCGAGTTCAAATCCCGATGTTTTCGCAGCGCTTCGATGAGCCGATCCTCTCCGAACTCTTCTCCGGCTGTACTAAAGGCCTCAGTGACGCCATCGGTGAACAATGCGAGCGTGTCTCCAGCCGTCAGTTGACAATCCTGGATCGCGCAATCCCACTCTTTAAAAAGTCCGAGAACAGTACAGGTGGAGTTGAGTTTCTCGATCGTGTCGTCGGCGTGCAGTAAGAGAGCGCAGAGATGCCCGCAATTTGCATAGCGTAGCCGCTGCGTCAAATCGTCGTACTCGGCAAAGATCAGCGTGGCATAGGCGCTGTCGGACGTATTTTCATAAAACAACTCATTGACCGACTGCAAGAGCCGCTGCGGCTCGTTCCAGGCGACCGCACACTGGCTGCGCAAATTCGCTTGCAGGTTCGCCATCAGCAAAGCGCCTGCGATTCCCTTCCCCGCAATATCTCCCAGCACCAGTCCGACACGTTCCCGCCCCAGGTTGAGGAAGTCGTAGTAGTCGCCGCCGACCTGTCGCGCCTGGATGCAGACTCCGGCATAGTCGAGTGTCTTCAGTTCCGGAAGGGTTTGCGGAAAAAGCCGGGCCTGAACCTGTTTGGCGATCGCCAACTCATGAGCCGAGCGGCGCTCCAATTCCAGTTTCTCGGCCGCGGCGCGGCGCTGCTGCTCCATCGACTCCGTCATCTCGTCGAAGCTCACCAGCGCGAACGAATTACGGTCGATGTCCTCGAAACGAGTAAAGACGCCGCCCCAGATCGGCGTCCGCTTTCCCAGCAGCATTGGGACCGCAGTTGAGCCCGCCGTCGACTGTTGCGGCTTGACCCTCCGAAGCCGGGGGGTGTGCCGAAAACGCACGCCGCGCCTTCTCCATTCTGTGTAAGTGGCGACTACATCCTCGGTGACAAAAACCAGTGGTGTCGGTTGCCCGATAAGTTTGTAGGCGTCCGTCTCCGGTTCCGGGGCGATGAGCGTCAATACGGCTGTGCCGTCCGGCGGCGAAACACCGACCCATCGCTCCCCGGATTGCAGGACCACATCGAAGGCCAGGCTGAATCCCAACTGATCGAGATAAAATCGCAGGCTTTTTTCCTGATCTCGCACGAAGACGTTTACGGCGTGGAGGCGGAGATAAGTGTTCTTCCGATCCTGGGCAAGCTCCGACTGATCCACAACATCGAAAGATGGGAAGCCGGCCATGGCCGTTGATTATAAGCCGTCCAACGATGGTTCAAACGGGCAGGCAGAGCAGGCCGACCCACGCTTCTAGTCAGGCATTCCAACCAGGATTCCAATCAGAATGTGCCGAGGGTTCGTGGGCCGAGGACCGTGTCGTCGGTGATCATCGCGTCCACTCCCCACTCCACCAATGTCCGCATCTCGTCTACCTGATTCACGGTCCACGGCAGGACCTTCTTTCCAGAGGCACGCATGGTTTCGATCATCTGCGAATCAACTAAGTCGACTCGCGGAACAACCCACTCAACCGGCATCGTCAGCCAGCGATTGAGTTCGGTGCGGTCTTCACACAGAAACCCCAGCGGAATGACGGGATCAAGAGTGTGTAAATCGGTGAGTACCTGAGGTAGAAACGAAGAAACCAGATATCCCTTGGCGGGCCGGCGTTCGCGCAAAAGGGAGACCACTTGCGCTTCCAATCCAGCGACTTTCAACTCGATATCAAGGAATGCGCGCGCGGCGAAAACAGCGAGAACTTCGTTCAGAGTAGGTAATTCCAAATCCGCTGCCAGGGTGCGTTCAATCGTCAAACCGCGAACCGCAGGATCATGGCAGACCAACGCATCGCCATCCGCCGACCGGCGCACATCAAATTCAAATCCGTCGCAGCCGTGCTGCAAACAGAGTTCAAACGACTCCAGAGTATTTTCAGGAACGCCGTCCGATGCGCGTGCGCCGCGATGCCCAAGGAGAAGGGGCCGTTTCATGATTTCCCTGTTTTTCGCTTGTCAAACGTTGGTCGAACGGTTTGGAGCAGTTGGTTTAGCTCTTACTGAGAACTGAGAACTGAGAACCGAGAACTGGGTACCGGGAACTGAGAACTGCCCTTTTCAGTCGAGATCGAAATCGCGGATCGGTCTGCCCGTATCCGGCGTCTCTTTGGCTTTCTTGACGGCTTCCTGAAATTTCTTCTCCAGCAACTCAGCGGCATTCTTCTGCGCATCGACGGACTGGCGGAAGATGGACTCGCGCCGGCTATCGTGCTCTCGCAGAGCCTGCGCCGCTGCTTCCATGTCGGCAAAGGTTCTCGGCTTGACTGCCGCGGTGTGTGAAATTACCGCGTGGGTGGACACATCCACCTTCAACAACGCGCCGCAGCAAGGGCAGGTCAAATCGAAACTGGACTCGCGTTTGGCCACAGACGCATGATACCGCAATCCCGTCAGCGTGGCGCGAGGCGGAGCGGGAAGATATGGAAGAAGTACAGCATTTCCCATCCCAGCAGGACAACCGAAACGACGACCACGAGGATCGCCAGGATTTCCCCAAACGTAAGGCCGCGGCGGTCGGCCTCAAAGTGGCGCGCTCCCAGGCTCAGGATGTTAAGAGTCGCAAAGGCAAACACCAGCGCCCAGAGAATGTTGTAGATTTCCTCGCGAGTGGACCGCAGTAGGAATAGCGCCGGAAGAATGCCCACAGCGAGCGCATGGACGGCGCGTCCGCAACCCTCTGACCAGGAATGGATCTGGTCCAACCCCGTGAGCAGGATGGAGGCAGAACTGCGATGCAGGGTGGTAATGGGTCGAAGAAGTTTCATGCGAAAAAGGGATATTACCGCGTTTGGAGGTCCAAGTCAGCCGGACGTGCCTCTTTGATTAAGTTAGCCGCGTTTACAATTGCCTTGCCCATGAAAAGCGCTCGCCTGATTATTTTGTTCGTCCTGAGCCCCATTGCCTTCTCCCAGACCGGTTCCGTTGCCGACCCGGCGACTGCGGCTCACCAAACGCTTGCTGTCCTCTCAGGAAAACTCAAGGCACAAGGCCTACAACAACCAGTCGATGTTCTCCGCGATCGCTGGGGTGTGGCCCACATCTACGCTCAGAACCAGCACGATCTTTTCTTTGCACAGGGCTTCGTCGCTGCGCAGGACCGACTTTTTCAGATGGAACTGTGGAAGCGCGCAGGACAAGGGCGACTTGCCGAAACCATGGGACCGGCTTTTCTTGCCCGCGACGTAAACGCCCGGTTGCTTCGGTATCGCGGCGACATGAAGACTGAGTATGACAGCTACTCTCCCGACACGCTGGCAATCCTCACCGCGTTCACCGACGGCATCAACGCCTACATCGCCAGTCTCTCAACTCCAGGCAGTCCGGGTCTGCCCGTGGAATTTCAACTCGCCGGATTTTCGCCCGATACCTGGCATCCTGAAGATTGCCTGAATCGCATGGCCGCTTTTTCAATGACTGGCAACGCTTTCAGCGAACTGGAACACGCCCAGGCCGTCTCGCTGCTGGGCGCGGAGAAGGCGTCGCAACTCTTCGACTTCGATCCTGCCGTGACCCTTGATCCCGCGCCGGGCGCCGACTTTGCCGGCCTGGCGCCGAGTCTGCTGCAAAACTTAGTGGGCAGCGACCAGCGCATCGAATTCCCTGCGCGCGTGCCCGAAGGCAGCAACAACTGGACCGTCTCCGGCAGCCGCACTTACAGCGGCAAACCATTGCTGGCCAACGACCCGCATCGCGTGATCGGCCTGCCGTCGCTGCGTTACATGGTTCACCTCGTTGCTCCTGGATGGAATGTCGCGGGAGCAGGAGAACCCGGACTTCCCGGCGTTGCACTCGGACACAACGAACACATTGCGTGGGGCTTCACGATTTTTGGACTAGACCAGCAGGACCTTTACCTTGAAGAACTGAATCCCGCCGACCCACTTCAATACAAGACCGAAACCGGTTGGCAGCGAATGGAAGTTCGGCACGAAAAGTTTGGCGTACGAAAGCCAACTTCCCCGGCCGACATGAGAAACGACATCGTTCGAGATCCCAACGATCCCTCTTCGGTCGATGTTGCGCTGACCTTCACCCGCCATGGCCCTGTTCTCTGGGCCAATAACAGGCGCGCTCTCGCCTTGCGCTGGGTGGGCAGCGAGCCCGGCACGGCTGGATACCTCGCGTCCCTGTCGATCGACCGGGCTCAGAATTGGGAGCAATTTGAATCAGCGGTCGCGCGCTGGAAAGTTCCCTCCGAAAATCTTGTCTATGCGGACACCGAAGGCAACATCGGCGAACATTCCGCCGGGCTCGCTCCCATCCGCAAGTGGACCGGCCTGCTGCCTGTCCCCGGCACCGGAGGCTACGATTGGACCGGCTTCGTCCCCGTTGGAGAACTGCCACACTTCTTCAACCCCAAAGAAGGCTTCCTCGCCACCGCGAATCACAAGATGATCCCGGATCGCTATCCCTACAACGTCGGATTCGAGTGGGTTTCGCCGTATCGAATCACGCGCATTAAGAACGTTTTTGCCAGCGCCAGACAGAACAATCACAAGCTGACGTTACCAGACATGGCCTTCCTGCAAAACGATGTCACGTCCCTGGCCGCGCTCGAGTTTCAAAAGCTGCTGCAAGCGACACCACTGGCAAGCGATCCTTCACTGCGCACATTTCTGGCGTGGGACGGCGAACTGGAACGTAAATCCAGCGAAGCGGCCCTCTATGAAATCTGGCTCGACCAGATCCGCAAAGCATTGGCGGATCGCTTCACTAAAAATAACGCCGTGGCCCAGGTGCTCAGCGGACGCTACAAAGACATGGCTCCCGACTCGATCTTTCGGGTTTTGAGGGTCCCTGAAACCACCCTGTTTGGTGCCGATCCCGTTGCCGACCGCAACCAGCTTCTGGCCGAGACCCTCAAGTCCGCCCGCTCGGAACTCGCTAAACTTTTCGGCCCCGACCCCTCGCAGTGGACATGGGGTGCGCTGCACGTAGTCCGCTTCCGGCACGCCCTGGACCAGCAGCCGGGCGTGAAAGAATTGTTCGACCTCGGCCCGCTCGCGCGTCCGGGAGATGAATACACGACCAACGCAACCGGCATGGCCGATTCGTGGGACCAGGTGTCTGGTGCCAGCTACCGCCAGATCATCGATCTCAGCAATTGGGATCGCTCCTGGGTCGTCAACACTCCCGGCCAGAGCGGACAGCCCGGCAGCCTGCACTACTCCGATCTCACGCCTCTGTGGGACGCAGGCCGCTATTTTCCGCTACTCTATACGCGCAAAGCCGTGGAAGGCGAAACAACCGACCGGCTGACCCTGGAACCGTAACCGGGAAACGGCCTCGCCATTTTTTCAATCCTGAATTCGCCCATCAAGTTCATCTTCTTCGACGTAGGCAATACATTGCTCTTTCCCAATCTCGAGCGTATCCACGCGCCGCTTTCGGCCCGCGGCTTCATTCTCGATGCCGACCTTCTCCGCAACCTGGAGCGCAAGACGAAGAATCAGTTCGATGCCCGCATGGTGAAGGACGGCAGCACCGACCACAGTTTCTGGTGGATGTTCTACAGCCAGCTTCTGGAAGAAATCGGCCTCGTCGACGACACCGTGCGTGACCAACTTGTCTCCACGATCCGCCAGTCCGCGAACTGGGACATCATTCCATCCGCCACGCGGGAACGACTTCAGCGAATCGGCGCGCGCTACCAGATCAGCGTGATCTCCAACGCTGACGGAAAGATCGCCGATGTACTAGGCCGCTGTGGTATCGCCGATTGCTTCTGTACCATCACCGACTCGGGTCTCGTCGGCTACGAAAAGCCGCATCCCGAAATCTTCCGCCACGCATTGCAGACCATGAACGCCGCTCCGGCCGAAAGCTTGTATGTCGGAGACATGTACTCCGTGGATTACCTCGGCGCCACTGGTGCCGGTATGCGAGGCGTATTGATGGATGTAACCGGTGCTTATCATGAGCGGGGCGTACCGCGGGTAGAATCTCTCGACGAACTAGACGCTTTTTTGTCGCAGCGTTGACGTTGGGTGGCGGCGCCGCGGGGGCGCAAATACAATCACAGAATCATGATCGACTCCCGATTTCTTGTCTTCCTGACCGCGGCCGTCCTGCTCGCCATTGCCCCTGGCCCCGGCATGCTTTACGTTCTCGCGCGAACTCTGAGTGGCGGACGCCGCGAAGGACTTCTCTCCTCACTCGGCACGTTCATGGGAGGCATGGTGCATGTTTTCGCCGCAGCCGCTGGAGTCTCGATCATCCTGGCGAAGTCGGCGCTGGCGTTTGCCACGGTGAAATATGCAGGCGCTGCGTATCTCTGTTTTCTCGGCATCCGCATGATCTTTGATGCCCGGCGGGACGAACCATTTCCCGTCGCCGTCCCGGCTGCCAGGAATCCGCTCTGGCAAGGCGTCATGACCGAGGTGCTGAACCCGAAAACTGCCCTGTTCTTCCTCTCGTTCATTCCGCAATTCGTGAATCATACGAGCGGCCACGTATTCGCGCAGTTTGTTGTCCTGGGAGCGATCTCCGTAACACTGAACACAACCGCCGATATGGTAGTAACGCTGCTGGCTGGCCCACTTGGCCAGAAGATCCGAGAATCCGCGCGCTTCCGGCGGCGACAACGCACCGTCACCGGCGCCATCATGATCGGTTTGGGGACCTACCTGGCTGTGGGAGATTCGAAGTAGGTCGTCGGGTCAGACTAGAGGTCGATCACCTGGTGATCATGGCAGTCCGTGCGAACGGCATCGTACAAACTCTGGAGTAAGGTCACGCCGTTGCGGGCGAGGAAACTCACTCCACCTATCTCTCGCTCCTGCAACTCCTTGTTCGGATAGACCGCCCCGTTCAAACTATCAGCGTGCCGCGTGATGACTTCATTGCGCTGCACTTCCGCACGTGCCGCCCGAGCTTCCAGTTGCGTGAGTTGATACTTCATCTTCTCTTCCGCGTTCGAGGCCGCATCCACCAGAGTTGAATCCAGGCGAGCCAGCGATTCGCGAATCGAACTCAGGGATTTCTCGAGCGCCGCTTTCGCTTCCGCAAACCGCCCTTGCAGGTCGGACGGCAAAGTACAAGTGGCGAGAGCTTGTCGTAATTTTTCGGGCCCGGCAAACATATCCGGCATCGACAACTGATAGCGCTCCAGCAGACGCTGCGCTTTGGGATCCACTAAGGTCGCGGAGAAGCGCGGCAAAATCGGCGTCACTCGCCCCAGCAGCTCTTTATAGACCACCGCGGCCTGCGCGAAATAGGCGACCTCGGCAGGGCCGCCCGTGTAGACCAATGTCGGCAAGAGATAGTCCTGCAAGACCGGTCGCAATAGCGCATTCGGGCTAAAACCCTCTGGATTCGCTTCGACGCGATCGAGTAATTCCCGGGTGACGCTGCGACTGTCGCCAATCGTGAATTCCCCGCCCGTTGCGTCGCTCTTGCGCCGGATCGCCGTGCGCGTGCCGTTTCTGATCTCAAATAGCAGTGTCGACGCAGCTGTGACTTTCACTTGCTGGTGATATCCCGCCGCGTCCAGTGCCTTGCCACGCGCCAGGAGAGCGTCGTCCAGCTCCGCCGACCGCTCCAGGACCTGACGGAGAATCGGCTTCGCCAGATCATGAAATGCCGTATCCGACTGATCGAGCAGGATCACGCCCCAGTCAGCGAACAGGAGCGCCATCAGGTGGCCAAATGCACTACCCATGGTTTCGCCCACACGGTAGGACTCGCGAAGCCAGGTCGCGACCTCGGTCTCTCCCAGCAGCGCAACCGCACGCTCAACGACCGGCTCAATTTCCGGCCCTAGACCGATCGATCCCACCGGCGCGTCTTCGATGCCATGACTTGCGATCGTGAGGCGCTCCAGAGCACCCGTCTCGGATGCAAAAGACACATGATTCACCTCGGCCAGATCGTGGTCTTCGGTCGCAAGCCAGAAGATGGGCACACAGTCCACTCCAGCGGCGGTCGCTTCTTCCGCAAGCTTGACTGCCGACAGGGCCTTGAATACGGAGAACAGCGGCCCGCCGAATAATCCCACTTGCTGCCCGGTCACCGCTGCCACCGCTCCGCGCTTCAGTCGTTCGATATTTGCAAAAGTCTTCGCGCCCGATCCGAACACACGGTTCTGACGCTCCAGAACATCGCTAACCTTCCGACGGCGAATGTCGTCGTACTGGACGCGCCCGGCTTCGTCCTTCACCCACTCGGAAAACAGCGGTGACCTGGGATAGAAATCACGAACGGCTGGGTCAAAAGAAAGGTAATCGAGGAAGAGGCGGGTAGTGTGTGGGATTTGCGAGAACGGCAGACACTGAGTCTTCACCGGCAGCGCTCCCGACAGCGGGTTGTCGTCACGATTCTCATGCGTTGCCGAAAACCTTGTGTCACACAGTTTTGTATCGGGGTGTCGCTTTCGCGATACCGCAAATCTCGTGAAATCAGTCGTCTTTTAGTGACCACACGGTAACGCGCCCGCGACAGCTACCTTAGCATCTGATGATCCCAAATCGCTCAAGTTGCAAAGACTTGGGTAGGCCTGATTTCAAGAGGATTGAGCCGGGGCCGCTCTAACGGCTTGCCAACACTACTTGCTGCTGACCGTGGACTTCCCCAGCCTGTCCAGCGACGCGTGGGCCTCCTTGGCGAATTCGCCTTCGGGAAGGATCTTCAAATACTGCTCATAGTATTTCTTCGCCTCCGCTTTGTCGCCAAGCTTCTCCTGGCACTGCGCCAGCCGCAGACTTGCCATCGCGTCGTTGTCTTTGTAGTAAAGCGCTTCCTTGTAGCGATCGAGCGCGGCGCGATAATTCTTGCGCTTGAAATAGAAGTCTCCCACCTCGACATCTTTCATCGCCTTCATCGGATTCCAGGGACGAAATTCCTGCACTTCGGCATCGGGATTATCGTCTTCTTCGAGATCGGAAACCGCCGCCTTGCTGAAAGGATGGTTCTTGGCGTCGTCCTTGGGCGGGCTGATGTCGATGCGATTGTCGCGACTGGAACTCTCAGCGGCTTCGCGATCGCGAGCGGCTGTATTGTCGGGCGAAGACTGCTGCGCGACGCAGAGACTCCCGAGCAGCAACAAATGCACGGGAAGTAACACTAGTCTTTGTCTTTGCATAGTAGACAGACTCATTCTAGCGACAATCGGGTAGGACCGCCAGACTGCCTACGGAGTTGCATGACGGGCAAAAAGACAGGCCGCCCACAAGAGGGGCGGCCTGGTTTGGCGAAATCCTCCGGGGAGGAGGGAAAATTTAGAGCGACGATGGCGGATTGTTATTCGCCGTCGGTGCCGGAGTTGCAGCCGGCGCCTGCGCAGGGGCTCCGCCCGTGGTGTTCGTCATCAGGTGAACCTCCACGCGGCGATTCTTCTTGCGGCCTTCCGCAGTCTTGTTGGACTCGACCGGCTTGTCCTTGCCCAACCCGATCAGGTAGATCTTGTGAGCCGGAATGCTCTTCTCCGACGCCAGATACTGAATCACCGAGTTGGCGCGGCGCTGGCTCAGATCGTAGTTGTATTCCGAAGTGCCCACCGAATCAGTCGCGCCTTCGACGGTAATGATGTATCCCTTCGTGCTGGCAACGCTGGTCGCGAGCTGATCCAACTCTTCCTTCGCGTCCTTCGTCAGGTTGTCTTTGTTGAATCCAAACAGCACCGACGTGTCCGCAACTGACCGGTAGTTGTCGAGGTTGACCACGGTGTTGGTTAGAGTATCCACGCGCTGCGTGGCGTTATTAGCTAGCACCTGGGCTTCGTCAGCCTGCTTTCCGGCCGCCAGGGCTTTCTCATCCACTTCAGCTGCGCGCGCTTGCACGCCTTGGATTCCAGCCTGTGTGCGCTGATCGACATCCTTGATGTCTTTCGAATTCTTCGCGGTTAGGTCGTCCAGTTCGTTGGTCTTGTTGATGAGCGGCGTAGTCTGCTGGCGGACATAATTTTTGCTCGAGCAGCCAATCGTGGCCGCGAGCGTTCCAGTCAGCATCAGGGTCATTGCAATACGGTTCATTGGTTTAAGGGCTCCATCCCCATTGGTACTTCAGTCGTAATAGAATCCTGGGATAACTCTTGCAACTTGCACTCACTCAGTACTCAAGCACGGTTCATGCCATTCGCGGCCCTGAACCAATCAAGATAAAACCATTAATATCTATGATTTATAGTTATCTGGCTGGAGATTCCCACAACCCGCCTGCGCAATCGCGTCACAAACCGTAGAAATTTTATATGGTTTGCGTCTGCCCGACAGTATAGAGAACATCTCCCATTCCCACCAGCCTGAAGCCAAAAACCGAAGCGGGCCGAATGACCGGCCCGCTCGTTGGATAGAATTCGACCGTCTTTAGTTCTCGATTCTAGTTGGCTATTTTTTCAAACGCCTTTTGAAACTGTGTGACCAACGGTGTCTCGCCCTTCTGTAGGCCGCCACGTCCCATCACACGCCACAGATAAGTCTGAGAAGTCGAGTGCGCGTCGTAAACAGCCACGATGTCCTCGGTCGGCCGCGATTGCACAGCTAACACAATGTCCGCATCCTCCGGACGATACACCAGTGTCAGCTTGCCCCATTTCTGGAGGGAGTCCTGTACACGGCTGATCGCAGCGCGATCGTCGGGCAGAATGTTTGGGTTGTACTGATCACCGTCATAAGACGTCACGAACACAAACCGTGCATTGGCAAATATTTTTGGCATCGGCGGAGTGTCCTTCGCCGCCATTGCGACGCCCGCCAGGGCGAGGCACAACAACACCAGCGCTACCATCTGCTTTTTCATCGCGTTCTCCAATTCTCTCTATTAAAGAGATGCTTCGGGAGGGGCTTTAGATGCTAGGAATGAACAAGGTTGAAAGGGTGACGAAAGTTAGACCGAGTTACATTACGCTTGGCACAACGATCCCCATGGCACTAAGAACGCGAGTCAATTCCCGGCGAACGACCGCAGCGGTTGCCAGGAGGAATTTCTTTCGGCCCTCATCCGGTTCAGCCAGGATGGGGTGACGGTGGTAGAAGGTGTTAAACAACTGCGCCATCTGAAACGCATGCTTCGCGAGGTAAGCGGGTTCCTTCGTGGCGATGCATTGCTGGATCATGTACGACGTCTTAGCGGCCCTAACCCAGAGTTCCCAGATTTCGTCCCCGGCAGCGCCGTTAAGGTACTCGCCAAACCCTAATATAGAGGCGGGACTCACCCCGTCTTCCCTCGCAACAACGTTCTTTGAAAAATCATCCGGGTTGTATCCACCCTTGCGAAAAATGTTGGACGCCCGCACGACCGCATACTGCACATAGGGGCCAGTCTCGCCTTCAAAGCTGAGAGCATCCTTGAAATCAAACGCAATCACCGACTGCTTGGTGTACTTCAACATAAAGAAGCGCAGAGCGCCGATGGCAATCTGCGTGGCAATCTCCGCCCGTTCGTTCTCCGGAAGTTCCGGATGCCGCGAATCTACTTCGTTGCGCGCCGAGGCGATCAACGCATCGAGCAAGTCGTCGGCCTTCACGCCGAATCCCTTGCGTCCCGAAACCTCGATCCAGGGCCGCGCCTTGTCTTCTTCACTCAATTCGTAACCGAGTTCCGCCGCACAGCGCGGAGTGAGCGCAACCATTTCGTAGGAAAAGTGCGTGTACCGGTCCGCCGCTTCGTTGTGTCCAAGTCCGCGCAACGCTTCGATGACCGTGTTCTGCGCTTCCGCCTGGCGCGCGTCGATGACGTTATAGATCTCGGCGACATCGCCGAAGTGGGGATGATCTTTTTCGCCCTGCTCGGTTGAGATCCAGACATCACGGTCATTGGGATAGCGGAAAAACTTGCGGTAGCCGAAATCGCGTCCCAACAGACCGAACTTCCACATGTGATACGCGATGTCCTTGCCGACGTAGCCAACCGTACCGTTCGAGCGAACGATCACTTTCTGGTCTTCTTCGGAGATTTTCTCCGCGTCTTCCGCGCCAGACTCTGCACTCTCTGCGGTTTCAGATTTTGCTGTTCCAGCCCGCCGCATGACCCAGCAGCCTTTGTTCTTGCCGTCGTTCTCGAAAGTGAGTACGCCGGCTTCTTTGAGCTTGCTGAAGGCCGCATCCCAAAAATGCAAATGTAGAATCTCGCTCTCTCGCGGCAGGAAGTCGTACTCGATATCGAGCCGCTCCATGGTTTCGAGGTGGCGCCGCAGCACGGCCTCGGATACGAGTTCCGCAATCTCCGCCGTCTCGTTATTCCCTTCCTCGATCGCATGCAGTGTCGCTAGCCGCACCTGAAGGTTCTGTTTGTCCTGTGCATACCACTGCGACGCGCGTGCGTAGAGGTCCCAACAGTAGAAATCGAATTTTGGCGCGGCGGCGAGGGCTTCGATCTCAGCGCGCGACTTTTTCTCGATATGCAGGAATCCAACCACCACATCCGCCACCTGCACGCCGGTGTTGTCGATGTAGTTCTGCACATCGACTTCCCTGTCAGCAAAGCGCAGCAAGCGCACGAACGTGTCGCCAAGGATAGCGTTGCGCAGGTGTCCGATGTGCGCGGCCTTGTTGGGATTGATACTGGAATGTTCGACCAGCACTTTGCCTTTGGGGGCTTCTTCCGCGGGTTCCTGATCGGCGACTAGCGCAGCCGCCATCTCCACGCGGTTCACGCGGACGTTAATGTATCCGGCTCCCGCGATCTCAAACTTCTCGAAGCCAGGTACAACGCCAATGCCAGCGACAATTTCGTCGGCGATCTTGCGCGGAGCCTTCCGCAACTTCTTGGCGAGTTCAAAAGCGAGCGGCAGCGCATACTCCCCGAACTCGATCTTCGGTGGCTGTTCGATGACGATATTAGGCACATCGAGGCCATAGGTGCGTTGCAAAAATCCGCGCACAGCACCGCTCAATCGGCGTTCCAGGTGTCGGTACAAGAATCCCTCTAAATGATTGAAGAAAAAAGTGATTCTAACAGAGCACTCGCCTCTCGCCGGATTGACGGAAAAGAGCGCCGTTCCCTATCATGAGAATTCATGAATCACGCGTTCAAAAAGGAAGAACGCGGGACGACCCTCGATTCACCAACGACGAACGACCATCGACCACAAACGGTTTCAACCATGCGTATTGCCTACCTCGACTGTTTTTCCGGCATCAGTGGCGACATGTTCCTTGGCGCACTGGTGGATGCCGGCGTCTCTCCAAAACTACTGAAGGACGCGATGGCGGCGCTGGATATCGGCGCGCGACTGGAAATCTCGCGGGTAACGCGCTGCGGGATTGCAGGGACGAAAGTGGACGTGTACGCGCAAGGCGAGAAGGATCTGCCGCGCGAAGTGTTCCCGGAACAGCACTCACATGCTCATGATCACACTCACGCGCATTCGCATGAACATTCTGATGAACCGCAGCGGGCGGACGCGCCCGCTCCCCACAGTCACGGGCATGAACACGGGCGGCATCTGAGCGAGATTCGGCAAATTATTTCCCGCGCTTCCATCGGCGAGGCGGCCAAGGCGACGGCCATTCGCATTTTCGAAGCGCTGGGCGCGACGGAAGCTGAAATCCACAACACGTCGGTTGAGAAAGTTCACTTTCACGAGGTCGGAGCCGTGGATGCGATGGTCGACATCGTCTGCGCCGCGGTCGGATCCGAGGCTCTGGCTATCAGCGAGTGGGTGTGTTCACCCTTGAACGTTGGCAGCGGTACCGTAAAATGTGCACACGGAACTCTGCCTGTGCCTGCGCCTGCGACTCTGACCTTGTTGAAAGGCGCGCCCGTGTATTCGTCTGGACCCGCTGTCGAACTGGTCACGCCGACGGGGGCGGCGATCGTGAAGGTGCTAACTACCCGCTTCGGTTCGTTTCCCGCGATGAAAATTGAGAAGGCTGGCTATGGCGCCGGCACGCGAGATTTCCGCGATCATGCAAATGTGCTGCGGCTGACGATTGGCGAAGCAGACGACACGCATGTTTCGCGCGAAACGATTATCGTTCTGGAA
>Ga0210402_10000474_pt1 | contig 45050 bp, 45 predicted proteins | sample IncBWC7MmetaG_FD_161055 | JGI IMG/M metagenome (GOLD analysis project Ga0210402, IMG submission 161055) | Forest soil microbial communities from Barre Woods Harvard Forest LTER site, Petersham, Massachusetts, United States - Inc-BW-C-7-M | ecosystem: Environmental > Terrestrial > Soil >...
ATCGACTACACGCACCCCGATCTCTCCGCCAACGTCTGGTCCGCGCCCACATCCTTTACTGCGACCTTGAGCTGGGGCCAGATCACCTGTCCCGCCGGGTCGCACGGCTACAACGCAATCGCCAGATCCTGCGACCCCAAAGACGACAATCAGCATGGCACGCATGTCTCGGGCACCATTGGCGCCGCCGGCAACAACGCGCTTGGCGTGGCCGGTGTCAACTGGACCACGCGCATCATGGGTCTCAAGTTCCTCAACGCCTCCGGCAGCGGAAACACCTCGGATGCCATCGATGCCATTGAATTCGCTCTGCAGGCGAAGTCGGCGTTCGGCGGCGGCGCCAACGTGCGGGTGCTCTCCAATAGCTGGGGCGGCGCCGGGGCCTCACAAGCTCTCCTGGATGAGATCAACAAGGCCAATACCAGCGACGTGCTTTTCGTCGCGGCGGCCGGCAACAGCGCCCAGAACAACGATGTCACTCCCTTCTATCCGGCTGGGTTCAATGCCGCGAATCTCGTTGCCGTGGCGGCCACCACGAACACCGATACCCTGGCGTCCTTCTCCAACTATGGATCGGGCTCGGTGCATCTGGGCGCGCCCGGAGTCAATATCATCTCGACCCTCCCGGGCGCCGCGTACGGTTATATGAGCGGAACGTCCATGGCGACACCTCACGTTTCCGGAGCCGCCATGCTCCTGCTGGCTAAATGTACACTAAGCACCGGCGCGCTCAAGGCTACCCTCTTGGCCAACGTGGATCCGCTGGCGAGCCTCGCCGGAGTCACCGTGTCCGGCGGACGCTTGAACGTGAACAAGGCGATTCGGAGTTGTGCCGGCGTTGTGGCTCAGCCGGGCGCCGCTTCTTTTCTGAAATCGGACGCCACCACGATGGGAGCCTGGAAGGGAGCCTACGGAGCGGATGGCTTCAACGTGATCAACGACCTTGCCAGCCTCCCCGCCTATGTAACCATGACGCCGGGCGGCAATTCTCCCTATACCTGGGCCTCATCCACCACCGACCCGCGCGCGCTGCAAAAGGCCTCTGTTCCCACCGACCGGCTGGCGGCTTTCTGGTCCTCGTTCACCCCATTCTCCATCGATCTGAACTTCACGGACCAGCAGACCCACCAGGTGGCGATCTATTTCATGGACTGGGAACGGGTTAGCCGGGTGGAACGGGTGGATATCCTGGACGCCAACAACACCGTGCTGGACACTCGCACCCTGTCTTCTTTCGGCGGAGGCCAGTACTGGGTATGGAACCTCAGCGGCCACGTCATCGTCCGCATCACGACGAACACGCAATACAACGCCGTCGTCAGCGGAATTTTCTTCGGTGGGGGCGTGCCGTCCACCGCCGCCTTCGTCAAAACCGATACCACGACGCACGGTTCCTGGAAGGGCGTCTACGGCGCCGATGGCTACAACGTGATCAACGACCTCGCCAGTTCCCCTTCTTATGTAACCATGACGCCCTCCGGCAATTCTCAATATACCTGGGCCTCATCCAGCACCGACCCGCGCGCGCTGCAAAAAGCCTCGGTTCCCACCGACCGGCTGGCGGCTTGCTGGTACTCGGTCACCCCACTCTCCATCGACCTCAACTTCACCGACCATCAAACCCACCAGGTAGCGCTCTATCTCATGGACTGGGAGAGGGTCAATCGGGTCGAACGGGTGGATATCCTGGACGTCACCAACACGGTGTTGGATACTCGCACCGTGTCCTCTTTTGGCGAAGGCCAATACTGGGTATGGAACCTCAGCGGCCACGTCATCGTCCGCATCAGGACGAACACTCAATACAACGACGTCGTCAGTGGCATTTTCTTCGGTGGCGGCTCCGCCTTGCCGTCCACCGCCGCCTTCGTCAAGGCCGATACCACGACGCTCGGTTCCTGGAAAGGCGTCTACGGCGTCGATGGCTACAACGTGATCAACGACCTCGCCAGTTCCCCCGCCTATGTAACCATGACGCCCTCCGGCAATACTCCCTATACCTGGGCCTCATCTACCACCGACCCGCGCGGGCTGCAAAAAGCCTCCGTTCCCACCGACCGGCTGGCCGCTTGCTGGTACTCGTTCACCCCATTCTCCATCGATCTCAACTTTACCGACGGTCAAACCCACCAGGTGGCGCTCTATATCGTGGACTGGGAGAAAGTTTCTCGGGTCGAACGGGTGGATATCCTGGACGCCAACAACAACGTGCTGGACACTCGCACTCTGTCATTCTTTGCCGGAGGCCAATACTGGGTATGGAACCTCAGCGGCCACGTCGTCATCCGCATCACGACGGCCAGTCAATACAACGCCGTCGTTAGCGGAATCTTCTTCCGCTAAAGTGCTGGGCATCGCGATTAGTCTGGGCAGCAACTGAAGAACCAGCCGGTATTTATCAGCGACGAAACCGGCGGGCGCAACAACGGGGAGAAACGATATTTGTGGGCGCTGGTGGCTCGCAGCTTCGTCTCCTCCCCGTTACCGAAACCTGCAAAATGCAAGCCGCAACCCATTTGGATATCTGACCGAACCTATCGTCAGCTATCGCCGCAACAGCGTGCCCCCCTGCTCCCTCGCCGGCAGCGCTACGCCGCAACCTCGCCCCCTTTCCTCGTCCAGCACCCATCGTCCCCATACAGCCGCCGCGGATACACCTTCCTCGCCCCCCAGTGCGCCAGTGCCACCGCGAACACTAGGTCATCGTGCTCACCTTCTCGCCAAGCCCCGAACTGCTCATGCCCTCGGGCCGTCTGTTTCACCCGCATCGCCGCCATCTCATCCACCAGCACCGGGCCCAGTTTCATCCCCGCCGCGATCTGCAATCCGCCTCGTTGCAGCAGCACCTGTAGCCCCACTATCAGATCCCGCTTCGGAACCTTGTAGTAACCGTCGCTGTTCGTCTCAGCATCCGCCCCGGTGATGATCGCCGGCATGATCGGGCACCCTAGCCCCGCAATGCGCAATAGGTCCACCACCGGCCGCCCCACTCCCGTTGCATCTACCATCAGGTAGCATCTCTCTCTTAGCTCCGCTGATCTCGTGACCTGCCGCACCCGATCCACTACGTCCGGATACGTTGTACCCAATGGGATGCGCTCCAGGTACCGCAGTCGCAGTTCCGCCATTTTGCGGTGGGCGTATTCCGCCGGGTCCCATGCCCCGATCAACTCGGCGCGCTCCACAATCGCGATGGCCGTAAAATCCCGGCTCTGTCCCAGGTCCACACCCACAAAATACTGCCCCCTGCTCCCCCTGCTCATCGCGCTCACGCGAACACCAGCGGCGCAACGTCACTGGTAATCGCCCGGTCCAACAAGTCCCGGCCGAAAACTCCGCTTGCTTGGTCCACGAACTCGCACAGGTACTCCTGCCGGAACCACCGGTCTCCCATAGTCTCCCGTTCCTCCTCCAGAAATCGCCGCGAAATCCTTGGGCACTCGTTCGCCGGCACCCCCACCCGCATCCAATCCGCCCCGCCGTGCTCCCAAGCTTTGTAGAAGAAACCTCGCTTGCCGAACGGCGTGCTCATCAGCCATAGCGTCCCCGCGCTCACCGCCAGCATCGGCCGGATCGCCAGGTAAAGGTCGTCGCTCACCCGCGCTGCCTCGTCCACCAGCAGCAGTGAGACTGCCGAGAATCCTCGCACCGTCGCCTCGGTTCCAGGCAGTCCCACGATCCGCGCTCCGTTCGGGAACTCCAACGACAGTTCGTTGTCTCCGTCCCCCTTCGGCCGAATGCCCAGCCGCCGTGCGAATCCCGCCGCCTTGCGCACGAATTCGCCGCTCTGCCGCGAGCTCGGGCTCACCACCAGCGTCAAACTTTCGCTTTGGGTGTATGCGTGGTGGACAGCTTTCGCCGCCGTCACCGTCGATTTCCCCCACTGCCTCGTGCAGTTCAGCAGTCCTCGCTTGCTCTTCGTCGCCAGTACCCGCTCCTGGGCAGCGTCCGGCTCGAAGCCCAGTTTCTCCTTCACCCACTCCGCTGCGTCGCCTTGTGCTCCGCTGCTATCTCCCACCGGTTTCAAGACAGGTCCCGGTGCTGTCTGCCTTGCCCTCGGTATTCGGTTCTCAACGCTCCACATCCTAGGATATCTGGCCGAAGCTATCGTCAGCTATCGCCGCCAGTTGCGGTAGTGGTCATCGACATGCCAGCTGCAACGGGCCTCTCCAAATGAAGCCCGAATGAAGAAGCCTGTCACAATCCACGGTTGTTGGCTGCCAGTCAGTTTATCAGAAAGAAACCCCGGATGCGGTACAATTTGTTTGCAAATGCCTCTTGCGCTCATCACTGGTTCCTGCGGTCTGATTGGTTCGGAAGTCAGCATCCATTTCAGCCGCGACGGTTTTCAAATCGCGGGCATAGACAACAACCAGCGCGCCGTATTCTTCGGATCGGAGGGCGATACACGGTGGAGCCTCGACCGGCTTCGCTCCGAGATTCCGGACTACGCTCACCACGAGATTGACATCCGGGATCGTGCCGCGATCCTCAACCTGGTGGCCGGGTTAAGGCCGTCGGTCATCATTCACACCGCGGCCCAACCCTCGCATGACCGCGCGGCCTCGATTCCCTTTGACGATTTCGACATCAACGCCGTGGGTACGTTGAATCTTCTGGAAGCTGCCCGCCGCGGGTGCCCGGAGTCGCCTTTCATCCACATGTCGACCAATAAGGTCTACGGCGACCGTCCCAATACAATTCCGCTTCGCGAACTGGAAATGCGGTGGGATTACGACGACCCGGCCTTCGCCAACGGCATCGCCGAAACGTTCTCCATCGACCAGTCCAAACATTCCCTGTTCGGAGCGTCGAAGGTTGCGTCCGACGTCATGGTTCAGGAGTATGGCCGCTACTTCAACATGCCCACCTGTTGCCTGCGCGGCGGCTGCCTCACCGGGCCCAACCATTCCGGCGTCGAGTTGCACGGGTTTCTGAGCTACCTGATGAAGTGCAACATGACTGGCCGGGAATACAAGGTTTATGGCTATAAGGGGAAGCAGGTGCGCGACAACATTCACTCCGAGGACGTGGCGCGCTTCATGTGCGAGTTCGCTAAATCTCCGCGGGTGGCGGAAGTCTATAATCTGGGCGGCGGCAAGGAGAACTCCTGCTCCATCCTGGAGGCGTTCCAGATGGCCGAACAGTGGACCGGACGCAAGATGAATTGGCGCTATGTGGACGAGAACCGGGTTGGCGACCACATCTGCTACTACAGCGACTTGCGTAAAATGAAGTCTCACTACCCGGCCTGGGGCATCACCAAGCCGCTGGGCCGGATCTTCGAAGAGATTGCGTCGAGTTGGACCTCGCGGTTGCAAGATCAGGACTGATGAAGATCCTGATCACAGGGATTTGCGGATTCGCGGGGAGCACTCTCGCCGAAACCTTGCTGGAGTTGTGCGAAGGCCTCGGTATCTGCGGTATCGACAACCTGATGCGGCCCGGTTCGGAAAGCAACCGTGGGCGTCTGAAGCGCCTCGGCGTAGAGCTTTTCCATGGCGATGTCCGGATGGCCAGCGATTTCGAAGCGCTGCCCAAGACCGATTGGGTGATTGATGCGGCGGCCAACCCCAGTGTGCTCGCCGGGGTAAGCGGCGCGGTCGGCAGCCGGCAGGTCCTGGAACACAACCTCGCCAGCCTGGTGAATGTGCTGGAATACTCGAAAGCGGCCGGAGCCGGCTTCATCCTGCTGAGCAGCAGCCGCGTGTACTCCATCCCGGCCCTGGCATCGCTGCCCCTGCGCATTGCGGACCGGGCATTTCGCCTGGACGATTCCCGGGCGCTGCCAAAAGGGGTCAGCGCCGGCGGCATCAACGCGGAGTTTTCTACCCAGGCGCCCGTCTCGCTTTACGGCGCCACCAAGCTGGCCTCGGAGACGGTGGCCCTCGATTTCGGCCCTGCATTCGGGTTGCCCGTCTGGATCGACCGCTGCGGTGTGCTGGCGGGCGCGGGCCAGTTCGGAACTCCGGACCAGGGGATATTCTCTTACTGGATCCACGCGCACCGCGCGCGCCGCCCGCTGCGTTTCATTGGCTTCGAGGGCTGCGGCTATCAGGTGCGGGACGCTTTCCATCCGCGCGACCTGGCGGCGCTGCTGCTGGCGCAGATGCGCACGGCGCGGGCCGGGGGCCGGCGAATCTACACAGCCGGCGGCGGGCCGGCGAACGCCATGTCCCTTGCCCGGCTGACGGCATGGTGCGATGCGCGCTTCGGGGCCCACGCTCCCGGGGCCGACCCGCGTCCACGCCCGTACGATATTCCGTGGATGGTTATGGACAACCACGACGCCCAGAGCGACTTCGGCTGGTCTCCGGCACTCACCTTGACCCGGGTGCTGGAAGAGATCGCGGCCCATGCGGAAGGCCACCCCGAATGGCTTGAACTCAGCGGAATATGAAGTCGCCGCCGCCCACGTCCAAAGAACCGCTTCGCGTACTCTCGGTGGTGATCCCGGCGCGCGATGAGGAGAGTTGCATCTGCTCCTCGGTGGAACACCTCCATTTGGAATTGCGGCTGCAGGGCATTGAGCACGAGATCGTGGTGGTGGATGACGGCAGCACGGATTCCACCTGGCCGTTGCTCGAAGGTCTGCAGGCGGCGCTGACCGAATTGAAGCCCGTCCGGAATCTGGGGGAACATGGCTTTGGCCGTGCCATCACCATGGGACTCAGACACGCCAGCGGCGATGCCATGGTCGTGATGATGGCCGACGAAAGCGACGACTGCCGCGATGTGGTCCGTTATTGGAAGCTTCTCAACGAAGGGTGGGATGCGGTTTTCGGGTCGCGGTTCATCCGCGGCGGCGGCGTCATTGACTATCCTTGGCATAAGCTGCTCGTCAACCGGATGGCCAACCTGTTCCTCAAGGTGCTGTTCCGGATCCGGCTCAACGACACAACCAACGCCTTCAAAGCCTACCGCCGCACGGTGATTGAGGGTTGCGGACCTTTCCTCTCGCCGCATTTCAACCTCACGGTGGAACTTCCCCTGAAAACCATCGTCCGCGGCTATTCCTGGACGGTGATTCCCATCACCTGGCGAAACCGCCGCAGTGGTATTTCCAAGCTGAAGATCAGGGAGATGGGCAGCCGCTATCTTTTCATCGCGCTGTACTGCTGGCTCGAAAAGTATTTCAGCCGCGGCGATTACAGGAAACCCGGATCGTGAGTGGCTGGTGAAGCCGGGCGGTCTTGCCAGCCGGGCTCACCTCTTTTGGGCAAAGATGGCCGGTGCGTAGGGCGGGTCGCCGCTTGCGGTCATCACCCAGCGCATGGCATTCTGCGCGATGTAGAAGCTCTCACCGATGGGGGCCTGCAATCGTCCTAACCCTGACACTTCGCCCGCTGTGTAAGCCCGTCCGCGCGGCTTGACTGTCAATGTAGAGTATGAGAGCCAAACCCACTTCGACAATGCAATTGGCATCACTGCCATGGTCGCTCACTACCCCAACCGGAGCCTCCAAATGGAACCTCATCGAGCATCGTCCATTCTCCGAAATTTCCAAGCACTGGGCGGCAGAGCCCTTGGTCAGTTACCAAAAGATGCTCAACCTGATTCACACTACCAGGACCGAAACCGGTTTGGTTTACCGTCAGCGCCTACCTGGACCGAAAAAAGTACCCAACCGGCCTCAAACCAGCCCCACAAACGATCTCCTCACTGAACATCAAGTCCAACAACGGATCGTCCGGTTTGAACAGGTGCGGAAAAACCGGAAAACGCCGATTTCGGCGGTTTGGCTTTCCAGCACCTTCCTACACTCGCATTCTTACACTGCAATCAAGCGGATTCGGCCTCGCGCGGCTGGCCCGATTCGGCTAACCGGCAACACGTCTTAGATTTGCGGACAAACAAGTATTTCGAATTTTCTTGTGACCGTGCGATTGCCTTGTCGACAGACAGGACCAGTGCCCGGCCGGCGATCGGGAAGTGTGTGGGCATCGTAGCTGGAGCCTGCTGCCGGCGCAGGTGCGAAGCCATCAAGTTAGAATAGCTTGGACTGATCGGGGGCAGACTTCTTGGGGAGGCTGATTTCCGGGGACCGATGCTGCGCTTCATCGGCTAACCCTTCACCTCCATCAGGTTGGGTAAAGGACTTGCCACCTTCAAACTGCCGAACATGCTCGGCACACAACTCAAGGGCGGATTGTTAATTCGCCGGCGCGATGCGGCAGTGAGCCGGCACGTGTTGGCGGCGTTGCAGTAAGGTCCGGCAGGCGGATTGCCAATCCGCCGCAGGTTAACAACCTGCCCCACATGCCACTCAGTGTATACTGCCTGACGATATGCGTTCCACTCGTACGTTAGCCGCCGTGCTGGCGCAGGCGCGAGGCGCGGTGACCGTCGAACCGGTCTATCTTGGCGAACCGGGGCCGGGGGAAGTGCTGCTGCGCATGCAGGCGTGCGGTGTCTGCCACTCCGATCTGTTCGTGGCAGGGCTGGCCCAGCTTCCCGTGGCGCCGATCACGTTGGGGCACGAAGGGATCGGTACGGTGGAGGCGGTGGGCGCTGGCGTAACTGGCTGGGCGCCGGGTGACCGGGCGGGCCTGACGTTTCTCGGAACCACCTGCGGCGCTTGCGAATGGTGCCTGGCAGGGCGCGAGCGGTTCTGTCCCAGACAAACGAATTTCGGATACACCTTGCAGGGCGCGCTGACGGAGTTTGCGATGGCGCCGGCACTGGCCCTGGTGCGGGTACCGGTTGTGTTGGCGGCTGCCGATGCGGCCCCGCTCTGTTGCGCCGGGTGGACGGCTTATGGGGCATTGCGCGAGGCGGGGCGCGAAGCGGCGCTCCGGCCCGGCCAGTCCGTGGCGCTGTTCGGCTTCGGCGGCTTGGGTCACCTGGCGTTGCAGATCGCGCGCCACCAGGGGCTGCGCGTTGCCGTAGTGGACGTTTCCGAGGAGAAACTGGAGCAGGCGCGCGCGGGCGGAGCGGAGATGACGGCGCGGGCCGAGGAGGCCGGCCGCAAGCTGCAGAAGGAATTCGGCGGCGTCCATGCCGCCATCGTGCTGACCGCATCGCCGGCCGCCATCCAACAGGCCTTCCGGTCGCTGCGCCGCAACGGAACGCTGGTGCTGGTCGGCCTGGCGGCCACCGGGTACGAACTGCCGTTGGTGGACACGGTGCTCAAGGGTGTGACCGTGCGGGGTAGCTTTCTGGGGTCGCGCCAGGACCTGGCTGAGGTGTTTGAACTGGCCTGCGCCGGCGCCATCCGCGCGCACGTGGAGACGCACGAACTGGGCGAGACACCGGCGGTGCTGGAGAGCTTGCGGCGCGGCGAGATTGCGGGGCGGGCCGTAATCGCATTCTGACGGAATGGCATTCTGATAAGATTCGGCTATGCCCAGTAACGTTGATCCGCCGAACGTTTATCCACCAAGCGAGGAGTTCGTCAAACATGCCCACGTAAAAGGAATGGAGGGCTACCGCGAACTGTATCAGCGGGCCGCCGGGCAGCCCGAAACATTCTGGGGAGAGTTGGCGGAAAAGGAGCTGCACTGGTTCCAGAAGTGGTCGCACGTCTTCGAGTGGAACCCGCCCTTCGCCAAGTGGTTTGCCGGAGGCAAGCTCAACGTTTCATACAACTGCATCGACCGCCACCTGGCCACGCATCGCAAGAACAAAGTTGCCATCCTGTGGGAAGGCGAACCGGGCGACCGTCGGATGATTTCCTACCAGGAACTTCACCGCCTGGTCTGCCGCTTCGCCAACGTGCTGAAAGGCCGCGGATTGAAAGCGGGCGACTGCGCCATCATCTATATGGGAATGGTGCCGGAACTGCCGGTGGCGCTGCTGGCCTGCGCGCGCCTGGGCATCACCCACTCGGTGGTCTTCGGCGGCTTTTCGGCCGAAGCGTTGAAGGCGCGCATTCAGGATCTGGAAGCGCTGGTGGTGATCACCCAGGATGGCGCCTGGCGGCGCGGCAAGGAAGTCCGGCTGAAGGACGCGGTGGACGAATCGCTCACCGATTGCCCGAGCGTGCGCGACGTGATCGTGCTGAAGCGGACCGGCGGCGCCGTTCCCATGAAGCCAGGCCGCGACCATTGGTGGCACGATCTGGATGAGGGCGCGGGCGAAACGTGCGCGGCGGAGCCTCTGGACAGCGAGCATCCGCTGTACGTGCTCTACACGTCGGGCACCACCGGCAAACCGAAGGGCATCGTCCACACCACGGCCGGTTATCTGCTGCAGACGCACATGACGATGAAGTGGGTCTTCGACCTGCACGACGACGACACGTATTGGTGCACGGCGGATATCGGTTGGGTGACCGGCCACAGCTATATCGTCTACGGGCCGCTCTCGGCGGGCGCGACCAGCGTGATGTACGAAGGGGCGCCGGATTTCCCGCAACCGGACCGCTTCTGGCGGATTATTGAAAAGTACCGGGTGAACATTTTCTACACCTCGCCGACGGCCGTCCGCTCGTTCATCAAGCAGGGCGACCAATGGCCCAACGCGCACGATATGTCGAGCCTGCGCCTTTTGGGCTCGGTCGGGGAGCCGATCAATCCGGCGGCGTGGGAGTGGTATTACAAGGTTATCGGCAAGGAGCGGTGCCCGATTGTGGATACCTGGTGGCAGACCGAGACCGGCGCCATCATGATCGCGCCGATGCCGGGCGCGGTTCCGCTGAAGCCCGGTTCGGGAACGCTGCCGATGCCCGGCATTCTGGCGGAGGTAGTGGATTTGCATGGTAACCCGGTGGCGGCCAACCAGGAAGGCTTTCTCATCGTGCGGCGGCCGTGGCCAAGCATCGCCCGCACGCTGTGGCGCGAGGCCGAGCGGTACAAGCAGCAATACTGGGAGCGCATCCCGGGCGTGTACCTGGCCGGTGACGCGGCGCGCCGCGACGAAGACGGCTACTTTTGGATTCTGGGCCGCGTGGACGATGTGATGAACGTCAGCGGGCACCGGCTGAGCACGATGGAAATCGAGTCGGCGCTGGTGAGGCACCCAGCGGTGGCGGAGGCCGCGGTGGTGGGCAAGCCGCACGAGATCACGGGCCAGTCGGTGGCCTGCTTCGTGACCCTGAAAAAGGGGAACTGGAACCACGAGGAGTTGGGCGAGGAATTGCGCAAGTGGGTGGCGCATGAAATCGGCAGCTTCGCCAAGCCGGAGCAGATCCGGTTTACGGATGCGCTGCCCAAGACACGCAGCGGCAAGATCATGCGGCGGCTGCTGCGGGAGATCGTGACCTCAAATTCGGTGACGGGCGATGTGACCACGCTGGAGGATCTGTCGGTGGTCACGCGGCTGGCAGCGCAGCACGATGAGGAGTAGGCCTGGGAGAATCTCCCTCTTGCTTCGTGGCCTGCCTAGGCCTGACTTCCGACGGAGTGGCTTGCGCCGCTGTACTCTTTTTCGTCGAGCGTTATCATCGGCAGCATGCTCTCATTGAGAGCCTCTTCTTGCAGTCCGTTGACGATTCGAGTAATGCCGTCCTTGATCAGCACCGCGTTGAAGTTGATCAGCAATCGGAAACGACAAGGAACAACGGCGAGGCCCAGAAGTTCTTTTCTCTCAGCCAAGCTTTTAAAGGCAACCGTGCATTCTCGTTGCAACATGTACGAAGGTCTCCCGCCTTGCCTCCGCATGTAGATCGCCTGCGCCCTTCCTTTGGGGGAGTTAAATAATAAGTTGGACATTTGAGCCAGGCGCACGAGAAAAAGACAGGATTTCACGCAAAGCCGCGAAGCCGCAAAGGAAGAGCATAATCGAAGTCAACGTGACCGGGAATCCAGTGGCGAAACGGATTGTGGATGCAGCCTCTCGAGTCCATACCACTCTGGGGCCGGGCCTGGCGCCTCAAAAGTGGCCCCGATCAAGGACGGCATCACGCGCGTCGCTAACGGACTCCCCGAGTAGTCTTCTTTGCGCCCTTGCGGCTTTGCGTGAAATCTTGCCTTTTTGACTCCCCAGCTCCAAGCCGATTCCCCTTACGTTAAACGCCGATTATCCAGCTTATTGTTTGACTCCGCCTTTGTGCGCACACCGAGCCTGGAGGGCATCAGCTGGAGCCGCCAGTTATGCCAAGAGCAGACGCGTCTTCGATCGCCTGGAAGTACTCGTGTGCATCGAGAGCAACGATGGTCAGGCGTTCCCAGATAGTTGCCAGAAACAGCATGGCCTGATCGCCACTGACGCGCCATTTGCCCGGCATACGGGTGACGGATGCGTACACCTCGGCCAAACGATGCGCTGCCTAGCCTCGCTCCTTACGTAAGGGGGCGACGGGCCTAACGGGCCGCATCGTCATGATCTCACCATGTGCCTCCAATTCCAGGATATCGCCGGGATTCAAATGAAGCTGGTCCCTGAGCGGCTTGGGGATGACGACTCGCCCAGCCTTGTCGATGGTTAGCGTGGCGCACCAGTTGAGGCGATCTGGCTGTGCGCTTCCCCGGACTTTGGAAGAGCACGTGCTGCGATTCTGCCCATGCGATTCTACTCTGGCGCCATAGGAATTCTGGCGCTGGTCTTTCTGAGCGGTCATCTGGCAGTAGCTCAACCGATTGCGATAGGAGTTAAGGGCGGCGTCCGGACAACAGACGACGCCAGCGGCGACCTGACGTCCGAGTCGAAACGCTACATCGTAGGTCCTATGGTGGAAATCCGCCTGCTCCTGCGCCTGTCCTTCGAGTTCGACGCGCTGTACCGGCGGTTCGGCTTCACAGGCTACACACGCTCGGTTTTTGGAAACTCAGTCACGCGGGAACGGGCGAACTCCTGGGAATTCCCGATGATGGTGAAGTATAACCTCCCCGTGATACTGGCACACCCCTTCGTGGGAGCCGGCTACGCTCCGCGTGCCATCCACGGCACCGACGTTTCGTCCGGGTCCTTTCTATCCGGAATCAGCCAAGACCCGCCGGCGAGCATCTTCACGCATTTCTTCAACCAACGGTCAGACACGAACTATTCATTGACACACGGCTTAGTGGTTTCGGGAGGCGTGAATTTGAGTGCCGGTCACGTGCGGTTCTCGCCCGAGCTGCGGTATGTGCACTGGAATGCGCCGTTCTTGAACGATTTTGGCGGCGACGGGAGCTTTCAGTTCGTCTCCAGGCAGGACGAGTTCCTGGTTCTCATCGGTCTATCGTGGCACTGAATCCGGGGCGGAGGTCCCGGACGCCTCGGCTTCCTTGCTCAGCTTCTCGAAAAAACGCTTGACCAGCATCTTGGATGTGGTGTCGATCAAACGCTGGCCCACCGCCGCGATGGTGCCTCCCACCTGGACGTCGCCATCGTACTGCACCGCCGTCTTGCCTTCAGCGGGGTCGGCGGTGAGGGTCAGCACACCTTCACCTTTCATAAAGCCGATCTTGCCTTTGCCTTCGACCGTCAGCTTGTAGCTCGAAGGCGGGTTGACGCCAGTGATCGTGACCTTGCCGTCGAATAGCCCGGACATGCTGCCCAGCAACATTTTCATGCGCATGGCGTATACGTTTTCGCCGGTCTTATCCAGGCTTTCGCAGCCGGGCATGCACTTTGCCAGTACCGCCGGGTCCAGCAACAGCTCGTAGGCGCGCTCCTGGCCCACGGGAAGGGTGTAAGATCCGGCGACTTTCATGTTGCCCCCAAGAAGAAACCAACACCGGCAGGAATGCCCGTGCTACTCAGACCCGTGCTGCTACGACGCTCTGGAAACGGCGGCGGCCAGCGCGCGCGCGGCGTGTACGCGCGCCAGATGGCGGCGGTAATCGCCGCTGGCGTAGAGGTCCGAGTTGGTCTCCTGGCCTTCGCCTACCACGGCGGCGGCTGCGGCCACATCGGCGCCGCCTTCAAGCAGCTTCTGGGCGGGCAGATCGCGAAAAGCGCGCGGACCCATGCCGGTGACGCCGATGCGCGCCATCGAAATTTTGCCGTTGGCGGTTTGGACGCGCGCCGCCACTCCCACCACCGCGAAACCCGACGCCGGATGCGCCACCTTCTCGTACTTGTAGCCCTCGCTGCCCGCTTCGGCCGGCACCAGCAGTTCGACCACGATCTCGCCCGGTTCGATGGCGGTGGTGAAGGCGTCCTGGAAGAAGTCCGCTGCCGCCACGGTCCGATCTGAGGCGGCGGAAGCCAGGCGAATCTGGACTTCGAGCGCCAGCAGTGCGGCGGGATAGTCGGCCGCCGGATCGGCGTGCGCGATGCTGCCGCCGATGGTGCCCATGTTGCGCACCTGGATATCGCCAATGCTGGCCGCAGCCTCAGCTAGCAGCGGGCAGCGGCTGCGAGTCACCGGCGAAATCTCAATCTCATGGTGCGTGGCCATGGCGCCGATGTGCACCACGCCGGCCGATTCACCGATGTGGTGGAGCCCGGGCACACGCCGGAGATCGACGATACTACCCGGCGAGGCCAGCCGCAACTTCATCATGGGGATGAGGCTCATACCACCCGCCAGGATCTTGCCGGAGCCATCGGCGATCAACTGCAGCGCCTCCTGCAGTGTCGCTGGCGAAGCATATTCGAATTCATGGGGGATCATGCGCGGCCTCCTTTTTGGATGAGATTCCAGATTTTTTCCGGCGTCAGGGGCATGTCGATATGGCGTACGCCCAAGGGTGAAAGCGCGTCCACCACCGAGTTCACCACCGCCGGCGAACAGCCGATGGTGCCAGCTTCGCCGACTCCCTTTACGCCGAGGGGATTGGTGGGGGAGGGCGTTTCGGTGTGGCTGGCTTCAATCCACGGCATCTGGTGCGCTTTGGGGAGCGCATAGTCGGTCAACTCGCCGGTGACAAGCTGACCGTTGTCGTCGTAGACCGCCTGCTCCCAAAGCGCCTGGCCCAGCCCCTGCGCCACGCCGCCGTGTACCTGGCCGGCGACGATGAGCGGGTTGATGATGCGGCCGCAATCGTCCACTGCCACATAACGGCGGATGGAGATGTCGCCGGTCTCGCGGTCCACATCGGTGACTACGATGTGGGCGCCGAACGGGAAGGTGAAATTGGGCGGTTCCCAGAAACAGGTGGCCACCAGGCCCGGCTCCGTGTTGGGCGGCAGCTTCTTGGCATGGTAGGCGGCGACGGCCATTTCGGCGAACGAAACCGATTTGCCGGTGGCTTCGTCCGTGCAAAAACCGCCGGATAGCGTGACCGTCTCCGACTCCAGCATCATGGCGCCGAACTTCCGGATCTTGGCCTTCAGCGTCTGCAGCGCGTAGTACATGGCCGTGCCGCCAACGGCGGTGCCGCGGCTTCCAAACGTGCCGATACCATACTGCACCACGGCCGTATCGCCGTGCACCACCAGCACGTCGCCCATGGCCACGCCCAGTTCGTCGGCCACAATCTGGGCGAACGTAGTCTCCTCGCCCTGGCCGTGGGGCGAGGCGCCGGTCATCACCGTCACCTTGCCCGTGGGCTCCACCTTCACGGTGGCCGATTCCCAACCGCCGGCAGGCAGCGCGATGGAAGGACCCATCGCACAGATTTCGCCGTAGGTGGAAATGCCGATACCCATCAATTTGCCCGCGCTGCGCGCCGCCACTTGTTCGCGGCGCAGCCCATCGTAGTCGACCGTTTCTAACGCCTGCTGCAGAGGCTTGGCGTAATCGCCGCTGTCGTAGGCCAGGCCGGTCGGTGTAGCGTAAGGGAATTCGTCGTTACCTACGAAGTTTTTCAAGCGCAATGCCACAGGATCCATCCGGAGTTCGGCGGCCAGAATGTCGACCATGCGTTCGATGCCGTGGGTGGCTTCGGGCCGGCCGGCGCCGCGATAAGCGTCGGTGGGGACGGCGTTGGTGAAGACCCCGACGATATCGGCCGAAATATTCTTGAACCGGTAGAGACCGGGCATCATCAGAACCGACAGCGTGGGGATGGCGGGGGTGAGCAACTGGAGATAGGCGCCCAGATCCTGAATGAGCTTCAGCCTCATGCCCAGCATGGTGCCGTCGCGTTTGGCGGCGAGTTCGAAATAGTCCACGTGGCCGCGGCCGTGGATGGTGCACTGGAAATTCTCGCGGCGCGATTCCACCCACTTGACCGGCTTGTTGATCTTCATGGCGATGAACGCCATCAGCGCCTCTTCGGCGTACACGTTGAGCTTGGAGCCGAAGCCGCCGCCGACCTCAGGCGTGATCACGCGCAGCAGATTCTCCGGCATGCCGAGAATGCCCGCCACCAGCGTTCGCAGCAGGTGCGGAATCTGCGTGGAAGATCGCAGCGTGAGCGATTTCTCGCCGCTGTGCCATTCGGCCAGCACGCCGCGGGTTTCCATGGCGGTGGGGATCAGCCGCTGGCTGGTGATGCGCTGCCTGACGACCACATCGGCGTCCAGAAAGGCTTGCGCGGTGTCGCCGCCTTCCTGGTGGAAGGTGAAGGCCACGTTGTCAGCCCACTCGGGGTGCACGGCGGGCGCGCCGGGAGCGATGGCCTTTTCGGGGTCGGTCACGGCCTGCAGCGGTTCGTAATCCACCTCCACCAGATCCGCCGCGTCCTGGGCGATGTAGCGGTCGGTGGCGACCACCACGGCCACCGGATGGCCGGCGAAATAGACGCGATCCTGCGCCAGCAGATGATGGTGCGGCACGCGCAGACCGGGAAGCGAGGCGGCGCACGGAACCGGGCCCAGGTGCTTGATATCGGCGCCGGTGAAGACCGCGGCCACGCCGGGCAGGGCGAGAGCGGCCTTGGTATCGATGCTCCTGATGATGGCTGCGCCGTGCGGGCTGCGGACCACGCAGGCGTGGTGCATGCCGGGCACCTTAATATCGTCCAGGTAGGTGGCGGCGCCGGTGATCAGGCGCGGATCTTCCAGCCGGCGAATCCGCTTGCCGACGAGCGTCTCGGGTTTGGTGACGGTGGTGGCCATACGCTATGCTCCTGCCTTCGCGGCGGTCCTTACGGCGTTGACAATGTGCTGGTAGCCGGTGCAGCGGCAGAGATTGCCGTCCAGCCCGTGGCGGATTTCCTGGTCGGTGGGGTGGGGGTTGTCGGTCAGCAGTTGCCTGGCGGTGATGATCATGCCGGGTGTGCAGAATCCGCACTGCAAGCCGTGTTCGTTCCAGAAAGCTTCCTGCAAGGGGTCGAGCTTGCCGTTTTGGGCGAGGCCCTCAATGGTGATGGCCTGGCGGCCATCGGCCTGCACGGCAAACATGGTGCAGGATTTGACAGCCTTGCCGTCGAGCATGACGGTGCAAGCGCCGCAAATGGACGTTTCGCAGCCGATGTGGGGGCCGGTAAGGCCCGCCACCTCGCGCAGATAGTGGATGAAGAGCAGCCGCGGCTCGACTTCATCGGTGTAGCGTGTGCCGTTGATGGTGAGAGAGATCGTCCGTTTCATGTGCGCATCCCGAGCTTGAGGATCTTTGCCCAGCGGATACGAAATTAGCAGAAATGGATGAAGAATCAAAGCGGGGGGCGGGGAACGGGGGTTGGGGGTCTTTCAATCACCGAACTGGGATTCGAGCCGGGCGGCGATGGAATCCAAAAGCTGTCCGGCCGCCTTCCGGGCTTCTTCCGCTTCCGTTTGTTCTGGCGAATACGGAGCGCCGGGATAGCGGAAGCGCCAGGCGTACTGCGAGAGTCTCTCTATGCCGGCCAGGTGAGCGGTGGCGTCTCCCGCGTATGGCAGGCACATCTGTTTCAGTTCGCCCAGGTCGTGCGTCTTCTTGAACAAACCTCGTGCCAGGTGAGAACGGCTTTCATGCCTTTTTCCGCGCATTGCTGGGCGTGGAACAGCGCTTCAGCGGGCAACCCAGCCGCAATCAGTGCCACGCAGGCGTGGAGATCCGCGCGAGCCCGATCCAGCCACTCCCGCGTCTCCGCAGCCAGGATCTCACGGGGACTCGTACAGCAGCCTCCCTTCGCGGACGACCGTCGCCGGCAGTGAAGCCCGCACATAGGCTGCCCGTCCTTCGAAGTCGCTTTGCCGCCAAGGTATTACGTCCTTCGGCATGCCAAGACCGGATAGAAGCGAGTAGATGTTGCCGCTGCGCATCCTCTCTTCCGGCGTATCGTCAGGCACCACCACCAGGAAATCCAGGTCGCTGTCAGGCCCGGCTTCGCCGCGCGCCTGCGAACCGAAGAGGTAGATGCGCACCGGCCTGTAAAACTCGACCAGACGCCGCGTCATCTCTTCGATCACTTCCTGCCTGGTGAGTTGTAGGTGCATGGTCCAATCTACCGCCGCCTCTCAAAGGTTATCGCAGTTGGAACGCTGCCGACGTCTTGGATGGCCACGGCACTCCGGAGCCGTTGCAGGAACCGGCCTCCGCGTAATCTCTAGCGAGGCGCTACCTCAGACCGAAAGTGCTCTTCACCGGAGAGACGCGGAGCCACAGAGAGAACGCTGAGGAAGATCAAAAAACTGATATGGCTTTCTTCATCGGTCGTAGTTAGTCACAATCCGGGGTTGGCGTATAAACCGACAACCCTACCTCTGTGCAAGGCATGCCTCGGTGCCTCTACTCTGCGACTTCCTCCGAGTCTCGGGCGTCTCTGCGGTTAACAGAAACTTGACTCATTACACCAAGCGGTCCCGTCTTAACGCTTCGTCCTCCCGCCGGGGGTATACAGCATTACAGTCAAGAGTTCCAGAAGCCGTGCGACAGGCGTTGATGGTAACCGACTTGCTCATATGACGGGCGCGGGGAGGAATGAACCTAATGAAACGTTTTTTTGGATCTCTCGTGTTGGCCGGCGTACTCTTGTCGCCGGCAGCGGTCTTTGGCGATGACCATCATCGGTACTATGACCGCGACCATCGTGATTGGCACGAATGGAACGAAGGCGAGAACCGCGCGTATCGCCATTGGTTAATGGAAGAACGGCGTGAGCGTCAATACCGGGAGTACGCCAGGCTCAAGGCCGAGCGCCAACGCGAGTATTGGCGTTGGCGGCATGAGCATTCCGATTGGCGGTAATCCTGGACCTTTCCGGGCAGCCGATATAGTGCCGGCTGACGACCGAAACCACGTGACTCGGGTGGCCGCCGCCGCTCGTGGTGCCCGCTTGCCCGGCCCGCGGTGTACCGCCGGACGGCAGCGGGTTGAAGCGGCGGTCGCGCCCCACCCGGCGCGTGCTGCTGGTTCAAGCTGACGGCTGAAGGCTGACTGCTGAAAGCTCCTTGCTACACTGAACACAGAGAGAATGGCTGGCAACACGGTGTCGGCGGGGATTCATATCGGTGAACTGACGGAGCATCGCGGAGTGCGCGAGTGTCTGGAGTGGTTCACGCGCGAAAAGCGGTGGATCAATGAGTCCCACCTGCAGCTTTGCCGTGTGCCGGCGCCTACCTTCGTGGAACAGGAGCGCGCGGCCTGGTTTCAAGAGCAGTTTCGGGAGGCCGGCTGGGAAGCTGCGATCGACCGCGCGGGCAACGTGATCGCCACCCTGGGGGCGGCGCCTTACGTGGCCCTCACGGCGCACCTGGATACCGTCCTGGCGCCGCGCGGCAAGGATGATATTCGCGTGGGCCCGGACGGGCGCTTTCACGGTCCCGGCGTTTCCGACAACGGGGCCGGGCTGGCTGCGCTGCTGGCGGTGGCGCGGGCGTGGAAGAGTTCCAGCGGGCTTCCCGAATCGGCCGCCGGCCTGCTGCTGGTGGCCAACGTGGGGGAAGAGGGCGAAGGCAACCTGCTCGGCATGCGCCACCTGTGCAAGCAATCCCCGCTGGCGCGCAAGATTCAGGCGTTTCTGATCGTGGACGGCGCTAACATCGACCACATCACTACGCGCGCCTTGGGCAGTCGGCGGTTTGAGGTGACCTTTACGGGCCCCGGAGGCCATAGCTGGAGCGATTTCGGTGTGGGGAATCCGGTGCATGCGCTGTGCCGAGCGGTGGCATTTTTTTCCGAAACACGGCTGGATGGCGGCAAAGACTGCGGCGGTAAAGACAGTGGCGGTAAAGATAGCTGGGGTAAAGACGGCGGACCCAAGTCGTCAGTGAATGTGGGATTGATCGAGGGCGGCTCCGGAGTCAACGCCATCGCCCAGACGGCGCGCGCCAAGGTGGATATCCGCTCCGAGAACAACCAGCGAATGGATGAGCTGGTGGAGATCCTGACGAGCGCCGTGGACCGGTCGCGCGATATTGAAAACCAGCGTGCCAACGGCGGAAGAGTGGCCGCGAAGCTGAAGGAAATCGGGTCCCGGCCAGCCGCCGCGTTGGCGGAGAACGCCGCCATCCTGCGGTATCTGCGGGCCGTCGAGGGGCACTTGGGGATCCGGTCGCACCTGGACTGCTCCTCCACCGACGCCAACATTCCGCTGTCGCTCGGCATCCCGGCGCTGGCTGTGGGCGCGGGCGGACTCGGCGGTGGAGCGCACACTACCCAGGAATGGTACAGCCCGGAAGGCCGCGACCTGGGGCTCAAGCGAATCTTCCTCACGTTGCTGCTGCTGATGCGCGACGGCGCCGGCGGAAACCCGGCCGGGGGCAACGGCAAGTGAGCCGGGCCAAGTGAGCCGGGCCAACTGAGTCGAACCAAGTGAGTCGAACCAAGTGAGTCAAACCAGGTGACTCGAACCAGGGCCGAATTGGCGCTGGTAGGCAACGCGGCGATTTGGGGCGCTACGTTCGTCCTGGTGAAGGCAGCGTTGGGCGGTGTTTCGCCGGCGATGTTTCTGGCGGCGCGCTTCTCTGTAGCGGCGGCGGCGCTGCTGGTGCTGTTCCGCGGCATTTGGAAGGAACCGGTCTCCTGGAAATCGCTGGCGGGCGGCGGGCTCACCGGCATTTTCCTCTATTCGGGCTTTTTGCTGCAAACGCTCGGTTTGCGCCTCACCACGGCTCCCAAGTCGGCATTTATCACGGGTCTATCCACGGTGATGGTACCTTTGCTGGCTGCGCTCGTCTATCGGATCAGGCCCCAGGTTTCCGAGGTGGCTGGTGTGCTGGTGGCCACGGCGGGGATGGGTTTGATGACGCTCGAAGGCCCTGTGGGTTCCATCAGTGGCTCGATCGGTGGTTCCATTAGCAGGGGCGACTGGTTGACGTTTAGCTGTGCCATTGCATTTGCGGCGCACATCGTCACCCTGGGCCATTTTTCAGGGCGGATGAGCTTTGAGCTATTGTCGGTTATGCAGGTTGGTTTTGCCGCCCTGGCGGCTTTGCTGCTGTTGCCGTGGGTGGAAACGCCCCAGACACAATGGCGCTCCATGGTGATCTGGGCCATAATGATAACAGGTCTTCTGGCGACTGCTTTGGCGTTTACGGTCCAGGCTTGGGCACAGCACTACACTACTGCAACACGGACTGCCCTGATCTATTCGCTGGAGCCGGTTTTCGCCTGGATGACGTCGTATTGCATTACCGGTGAGAGCCTTTCGGGGCGCGCCGCCGCGGGAGCGGCTCTCATTTTGAGTGGAGTTGTGTTGGTGGAGATGAAACCGTTCGGTTCGCGGCTACATCCATTTAAATAGCTGCCGGCAGCGAATATATAATGTTCCTGCGCGCAGGAGGAGCAAGAAGGCCCATGAGTTTCCTTAAGTCGATGAATTTCCTGAACAAGCTACGTACCCAAAAAGCCCTATCGTTCACGTTGGTTTTGTTCACTCTGTCGGTAGGTATCGTGATCGGCACCCTGATCAGTTCCGGCGTGAAAGCCGCTAAGGCCGATGGCGCCGCGGTGGCGCCCGGAGCCACGCCGCTGACCATCCCGAACCCGGTTGAGTTGTCCAATGCCTTTACGCAGATTGCCAAGCAGGTTGGACCCTCGGTCGTGAATATCTCTACGACCTATCTGCCGAAGGTGGCGGCGCGGCCGCGGACCAATAACCGGCGCCAGGTGGCGCCTCCGGACGACGAGGAGCAAGGCGACAACGGCGGGATGGACGATCTGCTCAATCGATTCTTCTCGAACCCGTTCGGTAACGGCGGTCAAGACATGCCGGCGCGTAAAGGTTACGCCCTGGGCTCGGGAGTGGTGGTCGATAAGGCCGGCTACATTTTGACCAACAATCACGTGGTGGACAAGGCCGACCGCATCCAGGTGAAGTTCAATGGCGATGCTACCGAATACGACGCCAAGGTTGTGGGGACTGACGCGCCAACCGATCTGGCCGTGATTCGCGTGGAAGGCAAGAAGGATGTGGTGCCGGCCAAGATTGGCAATTCGGACGCGGTGCAGGTTGGCGACTGGGCTATGGCGATTGGCTCTCCGTTCGGCTTCCAGGCCACGGTAACGGCGGGAATCATCAGCGCCAAAGAGCGGGACATCCCGGGCGACAGTACCCAGTTCCAGCATTTCCTGCAGACCGATGCCGCCATCAACCCCGGCAATAGCGGCGGGCCGCTGCTCAATATCCGCGGTGAGGTGATCGGCATCAACACCGCTATCGCGTCGCGCTCCGGCGGGTACCAGGGCGTAGGCTTCGCGCTGCCCATCAACGCCGGGGCGCGCGTTTACAACGACATCATCAAGAACGGCAAGGTTACCCGCGGATCCATCGGCATCAAGTTCACGCCTTCGGATACGGACCGGGCTCGCGCCAGCCTGAAAGTTGAGGGCGTGAAGGAAGGCGTATTCGTGGAGCAGGTGGCCGCCGGCGGCCCGTCGGACAAGGCCGGCATGAAGGATGGCGACGTGATCGTCTCCGTCAACGGCAAGCCGGTTCATGAAGGCACCGATCTGATCAACACGGTGACAGCCACGCCGATCGGCGATGCCCTGAACATCGGTGTGATGCGCGAGGGCAAGCACGAGAGCCTGAAGGTGGTGGTAGGCGACCTGGCGCAGATCTTCCCGAAGGAATTCGGCAACCCGAACGACGATCTCTCGAAGAACGGAGAAGCCACTACGGTCAGCTTCGGCATGCAGATCCAGAGCCTGACGGACAAGCAGCGCGATACCCAGGGCGTGAAAGTGAAGAGCGGGGTCCAGGTGGTCTCGGTGGAGCCCAACTCCTTTGCGGAGGATATCGGATTGCAGCAGGGTGACATCATCGTGTCCATCAACCGGCACGAGGTGGCGGCGAAGGAAGACATCACCCGGATTCGCGATACGCTGAAGCCGGGCGATGCCGTACAGTTCCGCGTGATGCGGCGGGTTGGCCGCGGCACCGACTGGGCGGCGACATTCGTGGCAGGCACGCTGCCGGTCAACGGCCGGTAGGGAAGAAGCTATCAGCCTTCAGCTATCAGCTTTCAGCATAACCGGACCAGGCCGTCACCGGCGGGCTCACGGTAGCCGGTTTAGCTGATGGCTGACGGCTGATCGCTGATAGCTTTTCCTGCTAGACTGTATGTAAAGATGCCAAAGATTCTGAGCGGAGCCGCGATGGCGGCCATGGTGCTTGTTGCCTGGGGCGCCGATGGCACCGTTCCGGTGAAGAAGAGCGCTACCAAATCGGCGGTGGTCCAGAAGAAACCGGCAAGTTCAACCAAGGCGTCGGCCCCCAGGGCGCCAGCCTCAAGAACTACGGCGTCTTCGCACCGCGGCGGTAAGAAGGCGCCGGTGAGCCGGGTGACCTGGCGCAATCGCCAGTTGGCTCCCACACCGGACCGTTACAAGGAAATTCAGAGCGCACTGGCAGCCAAGGGTTATCTGAAACCGGAAGACGCGAACGGATCGTGGAACCAGGCATCCGCGGACGCGCTCAAAAGGTTCCAGTCCGAGCAGAATATCGAGTCTACCGGGAAGATCAATTCCTTGTCCCTGATCGCCCTGGGGCTCGGGCCGAAACACGAGACGCCTTCGGTGCCAACCAAGGCGCCGCCAGACCCGGGCCAGCAACCGCCGGCTACCGGGCAGCAGGATTAACTGGAATTAGCCGGCAATCATCGTGAGTGAGTTACGTCATCGGTGCTGAAGCGGCTTCGTCCGAAACCGGGGCTGGAACCTGCTCCGTGTCCCCGAAAGACATACCTGCCGGAAACCGCCGAGGCTCCAATTGCCGCGGCCGCCATCAGAAACGCCGCGGCGTATCCGAAGCGGTTGGCGATAGCTCCGGCAGCCAGCGAACCGATTCCCACAAACAAGTCGTAGAACGCGGTCAGGACTCCGAGCGCGGAACCGCGCTGCTGCTCGGGCGTGCGCCGCAGTACGGTGGACGCCACCGACGACCACGGAAACGAGAAGCCAAAGCCCAGCAGCGCGGTGCCGCCAAGGGCGACGGCCGCGGTGGGCGCCAGGGCGACGAGCACCAATCCGAGGGCCATAAGGCTGATGCCGCCATAGTACGTGATGGCGGGATGGATGCGGTCGGGCAGTCCGCCGAGAAAGAAGCGCGACACCAGGATCAGCGATGCGTACGCCGTGAAAGCCACGGGCCCGGCGTTACCGAAGCGGGCCAGATGCAGAATCAGAAAGCCCGCCACCACGGGGTAGTGCACGTTGACGAATCCAATGGAAATGCCGGGCGCCACGATCGAAGCCGGCACCAGGCGCCGCCGCACGGGACGCGCCGCCGGCCGGTATTCTTCGGGTACGCGTGTCAGAATAGCGAATGCCATGAGCGCCGCCACCACCTGCATCACGGCGGCGCGCTCAAACGACCCCAGCCATTGGCCCACCACCGGGCCGGCCGAGATGCCGCCCCAAATTCCGCTGCTCAGGTAGCCCAGCACCTGGCCGCTGCGGTGAACGCCGGCCAATTCCACCGCCCACGCGGCGGCCCCAGTGTACAGACAGGCTTCACCGAACCCCTGAAAGATGCGGCCCAGGTAGGCGCCGACGATCCCCAAGGGCAGCAGATAGCAAATGCCCGCCGCGGCGCAGGCCATGAGGCCGGTGAGAAAGGCGGCTTTGCGTCCGCGATTGTCGGCCAGCGGCCCGGAGAAGAAGCGCGCGCCCAGCGCGACAAACGAGAAGACTCCGATCACCAGGCCGACGGTCTGGTCAGACCCGCCGAGATCGCGCCGGACGTGCGGCGCCAGGCCCGGAAGCACGGTGCCGATGCCGAGGAACCCCAGAAATGTCGCTCCGATCAGGCACCAGAATTTGGCGCCAAACCCAGTCGGAAACAACCCCATTGCTCTTTCGATATTAGCGGGTCTGTCCCCATGGTGTAACGTTGCAGTGCAGCAGAGTTTGAGATCGACCGTCGATCGCGATCTTGAAGGAATTACCCCGATCATCAGTCACGTCGTAATGAAAACCTGGGGGCACCTCTTAGCAAAAGCGGAAAGACCTGCGTTGACCCCGGTCAGCAGTCGAGCGCCCGTGCTTGGATGGGTCAATCCGAAAGCGTCGATTCCGATCATCGATCCATGAACGAATGCCCTGTCCATCGGGACGCCTGTGATGCTTCTCGACTTCGTTCAGAAGCTTCTCGGCGCTGGCAAATCGTTCCGCCGAATAGATGTCGCAATGCCGCCAATACTCGGACGTTGTCGTATTGGTCGCAAAAACAAGAGGTGGCAAGAGGAGCGCATGCCTCAGATCCTTTGGAGAGAGCTTTTGAAGCCAGACCTCATCCATCTTCACAATATTGTGGAGACACTCTTGAAGGATTGGCCATGTCAGGTCCCTGAGCGGTTCGCGCAGCCGCGAGAGGTGGATACGACAATCGTAGTGGAAGCGTTTTTTGATCTCTCGCCAGTCTCTGCTCGCCGGAATAACCATATGCGTAAACCCGTCGCCCACACCATCTGCCAGTTCCCGCAATTCCGGTTCTGAGAAAGGCCCCAGCAAGTTTGAAAAAATGGGTGTCCCTCGGAACATGTGTCCCGGCGGCAAGACGTCCTGCCAGTTCGAGGACTGTTCTTTGAGGCGCCGATGGAGGCTGATAGGCAAGCCGAAGAGATGCACCTTCATTTCTTTTCTCGCGTTACCCTGAGTACCCACTCTAGTGGTACGCGGAGTTGTAGAAGGTCTTCAATGGGGAGGTTGTCGAGAAAATTGTAAAGTTCGGCGCGTTGCCCAATACTATGTTTCTTCGTCGGCATGGCTTCCTTGAGCGTTCCCTCATCGCTGCGCGAAGTTCCGCTACACCAGCGGTCTTCGGGCACATTGTTCGACGTTGCCCACGATGCGGCGTAATCGGTTATTTGCTTTTGCAGATACCGATTCCACGAATGCATGACCGGCGGGTTCTCGCGCAGGCGCCGTGCAAATTCATTAAAGACGGAAGTGCCGGTTCCCTCGAGCGCCAACAGAAGAGACTCTCTAATGCTGTCGGGCTGCTCCTCAGAAAAGCTGCGTCTCCACGCAATTTGGGACTCCCTTGTGGCTGGCTCAATAACAATGCCTTTCCTTGCAGCGGGAAGACTCTCAACGAAGATTCTATCTTCCGCAGAATCGTAAAGCCTGACCGTGTTAGGGACGGAGAATTCTATGAACGCTCGCCAGAAATCACGGCGCAATCGAGGAAGCGGACGAGCATATGCGGAAAGGATATCGCCCGCCGTAGCTGGTGCCAAAAGCATATCGCTACCAGCACGAATCTGGACGGCGATGTCAGGTACTGTCTTAACGAATTCGTGGAAGTTCCGGAGGCCAAGCTCGCGTTCGTTGAACGTCGCGCCCTTCGATGCTGCCAAGGCGACGAGGTTGGCTTTGATCAATGCGCCAGGTACAGGGCCATGGCGCTTACTGTATAGGTCTTGGACGACCCTAACGAGCAGCTCTTGCGAGTCCCCAAGATCTAAAAGGGACGCCTTGCAATCTTAAACTAAAAAGGGCCGCATCAGCGGCCCTTTTGGTGATTGCTTTTGGTTCTCAATTCACCCGAGAAACTTATATGCTCGCCTTGACCTTTGCAGGGTTTCAACTTCTGTGAGATTGTCAATTCGCTAGCGAGTCACGAATTGGAACCCCGCCCCCACTCGATCCCTTCCGCGTGACGGCAATATGAACACATCACCGGAATCGTTCCTATCATCTCTCACCTGGCTCGATTTGTCAATGGGTATGGTGTGCATGACGGACTGGGGGCCAATGCCCGGACGGATTTCGGTTTATCGCGCAAAGCGCGACCCTTCCGGGCATTGGCCCCCCAGTCCGTCATGCACACGAAAGCTTTCCCCACGCTTTCGAATCAACCCTAAAGGCTGAGGCATCTGCGGACTTAGGTTTGATGCCAACCACGCACGGATTGTGCTGAACATGGAGGAGCGGCAATGTTGAATGCCGCCGGGCCTAAGGAACTTCAGCAACCCTCAGCGCAAGTAGTTTCCGGGTATTCCCTTCGGCTCGCGTTCTCTCGAACGCTACCTTCCTCCTGTGCCCCGTTGTCGACGTGCCGGGTCTTTCCATCCCGCCTTCCGTTTCCAGCAGGCTAACTCAGAAAATAACACAAACAGCGCAGCGAGCGGGCGCGAAAGACCTCGTAAGCAGAAGGTGGCCCCGATCAGGCACGAGAATTTGGCACCAAACCAGTCGGGAACAACCCCATTGCTCTTTCGATATTAGACTATGCGAACCGCTCCTGGCTGGTGGCAACCGACCGTGCGGTGTTGTAAGCTCGTGAGGGTCCGGGAAATCAAAATGGGAGAGTGCATGAAGCGTTCTACTTTCGCCTGGTTGGGATCCGGGTCGTGCTTTCTTCTGTTGGGCGCGGCCGTCCTCGCCTATCAATCCGCCGGGGGTTACCATCTGCTCAAGAAAGTTGCTTTGGGTGCGGCGGAGGGTGGCGGCGAATACTTCGACTACATTACTTTCGATGCCGCGGCGCGCCGCGTCTACGTTTCGCATGGCACAGAAGTTGCAGTGCTGGATGCCGATACCGGGTCCGTGACGGGCAAGATTGCCGGTTTGAAACGGGACCACGGCGTCGCCTTGGTCCCGGAGCTTGGCCGGGGATTCATCAGCGACGGAGACACGGGCCAGGCCGTCATCTTCGATATGAAAACGCTGCAGACCATCGGCCAGGTGAAAGCCGAAGCGGACGCCGATTCCATCCTCTACGACCCGGCGTCAAAGCGCGTGTTCGTCTTCAATGGGCAACCCAATAGTTGTACCGTGATCGACCCGGCGAAGGGAACGGTGGTGGCGACTCTCGCCCTTGGCGGCGCACCGGAGCAAGCCGTCGCCGATGGTAAGGGAATGATCTACGATAATCTCGAAGACAAGAATGAGGTGATCGCGATTGATTCCCGCACGCTCAAGATCACGGCGCGTTGGCCGGTGGCGCCCGCAGGACAGCCGGTATCCATCGCGATGGATCGGGAACACAGGCGATTGTTCATAGCCGGCCGCAATCCCCAACTTCTGGTAGTGATGAATGCGGACAACGGTAAGATCATTGGCCCGCCGTTCCCGATAGGGGCTCGCGTGGACGCGAATGTCTTCGACCCTGAAACCGGTCTGGTGGCCAGTTCGACGGGCGAGGGCACGATCCACATATTTCACGAAGACGAGCCCAACAAGCTGAGCGTCGTCGAGACCGTAAAGACCGAGTTCGGGGCCAAGACGATGGCGCTGGATCCAAAGACGCACAACCTGCTGGTGGATACGGCGGATTTCGATGTGGCCGCGGCGGCCACCGGGCAAAAGCAACCACCGCGCAGGCCTAAACCGGGAACGTTCCACCTGATGATTTATGGGAAATGAGAAGGGCGTGCTGGTCGATTCTACATTCTGGTCGGCCCGAAGTGGACAGACGGTGCGCCGGGATAAACCGCCCTCCACGGGTGCACAGCCGCAGCGTGGAAATGTTCTGGCGGACGTAGAATGAATAGGACCTTGGGGAAGCGGGCGGAGAGATCATTCCTGCGCGGCTGCCAAGGGCGATTCCATAACTCCGATGCTCACGTTCGGCAGCCTTCTTCTGACTTTCCTGGCAGCATCCGGTGTGGCCGCACAGCAACGGCGATGCACCACCGTGGGCGATCTGGAAATCGTAACATTCGCCAGCAAAGTCTTCCCGGCGCCGCGCAGTCTGAGGGTCCTCTTACCGGCTGGATACCGGCTCCCCGGAAGTCATGATCGCCGCTATCCGGTTTTGTACATGAACGACGGCCAGAACCTCTTCGATGTCTGCACGACAATGTACGGTGGCGAAGAATGGCGCCTCGACGAGACCGTCGAGGAACTGACGGCCCAAGGCAAGATCAAACCAATGATCGTGGTTGGTATCGACAACGGTGGACGGCGCTTGCGGCCAAAGGAGTACCTCCCCTACGTTGATGACACACTCACACCGCGCGAGCCGAATCCGGAGGGCCGGCTCTACCCTGGCTTCCTTCTGGACGAGGTGGTGCCTTTCGTCGAGCGTCATTATCGAGTCGTGCCGGGCGCGCGGCATCGAGTGCTGGGCGGCTCCTCTTACGGAGCGGGAATCGCGCTCTACGCCGCCATAAAACGACCGCGCGCGTTCGAAGGATTGTTGCTGGAGAGCCCGTCTATCTATGCCGAAGATTATCGTCTGTTGAAGGAAGCCGCGGATACCCGGACCTGGCCGCGGCGGATTTACATCGGAACCGGAACCGTCCAAGAGCCGGTGGCTGACGTTCGGAAACTGGAAGCGCTATTGCAAAAAGCCGGTCTTGGTCGCGACCGGCTCTACGTGGTTGTCCGGGAGGGCGCGGCACATTCTGAAAAGTGGTGGGCAGAACGCCTCCCGGATGCACTCCAGTTCCTGTTTTCGTCTCCGATGTAGGCACCGCCCCACATGGCTGCACAGCCCGCTTTTACAACCTGTAGGCTTCTACCGCCGTGCCGCCCATAATCCGCTCCTGTTCCGGTTTCGACAGTTTGGCGATGGCATTCGTCACCACGCCGTACCACTGGGCGTACTCGCCCGCCAGCAGCATCACCGGCCAATCGGAACCGTACATCAGCCGCGCCGGCCCGAACGCCTGCAGCACTACGTCGATATACGGCTGCAGCGCCGCCGGGGTCCAGTGTTGATGGTCGGCTTCGGTCACCATGCCGGAAAGTTTGCAATAGACGTTCCGCCGCTTGGCCATCTCCCGGATGTTGCGGTCCCAAGGTGAAAGAATCCTGTCTTTGATCCGCGGCTTGGCGATGTGGTCCAGGATGAAAACCTGGTTCGGGTGGCGGTCCACGAATTCGATGGCGGCGGGCAGGTGCTTTTCGAAGATCAGGATGTCGTACCGCAAGCCGAAGGCGACCAGCGCGCGCATGCCTTCGTTGAAGTTCGCCCGCAGAATGTAGCGGTCGTCGGGCTCGTCGTGGATCACGTGGCGCACGCCGCGCAGTTTGCGGTCGGCCGCCAACCGCTCCAAGTGCTGTTTGACCGCTGCGCCCTGCTCCAGCGGCACCCAGCCCACCACGCCGCGCATCACTTCGTGCTGGTGCGCCAGTTCCAGCAGCCAGCGCGTTTCCTCCAAGGTCTGCCGCGCCTGCACCGTGACGGTGCCATCAATCCCGAAGTGGTGCATCAGTTTTTCCAGATCCTCCGGCAGGAAATCGCGTTTGATGGCGCGCATCTCCGGGCTGATCCAGCCGTACTCGGCCGCGCTGTATTTCCAAAGGTGGTGGTGGGCGTCGATCGTCATATGCTATTTGCCGGTGCGGACTGCTTCCCGCAAAAGGAGTCGGGCATCCTCATTATTGCGGATGCCTGAGTCTATCAGTTTCCGGGGCATGCTGGTATCCTGAGTTCTCTTGGCTCGAATCGTCAGCATCGGTGAAATTCTCTGGGACGTTTTCCCGGATTCGGACCGGCTTGGCGGCGCCACTTTCAACTTTTCGGTCAACGCCCGCCGTTTGGGTCAGGAAGTGACTTTCGTCAGCGCCGTGGGCGACGACCAGCGCGGGCGCGCGGCCCGGCTTCGCGCTGCCTCGCTGGGCCTGGATCCGGATTTCATCCAGGTGGTTCCCGGCGCTCCCACCGGATGGGTTTCGGTTCGGCTGGATTCGGCGGGCCACCCCGATTTCACCATCCACCGCCCCGCCGCGTACGATCGGGTGGTTCTGGATGAACCGGAGTTGGTGCGTCTGGCGGCTTGGAATCCGGATTGGATCTACTACGGCACCTTGCACCAGATAGAGCCTGCATCGCGCGCCGTCACTCGCAAGCTGCTGGAAGCTCTGCCCGGCGCCCGCAAGGTTTACGACGTCAACCTCCGCCGCGATTCTTACACGCCGGAACTGGTGCTGCAGCTTCTGTCCGAGGCGGACGCGGTCAAACTGAATGACGACGAAGTGGCCGCCGTTGAGGCCATGGCGGGCAGCGCCGGCGCCGGGCTCCGGCAGTTCACCGGGGACTGGTCGCGGCGGATGGGCTGGCGCGCGATCGCGGTGACCCGCGGCAAGGACGGATGCGCCGTTCGGATCGGTGAAGATTATGCCGAGGTGGGCGGCCACCCAGTCCACGTTGTGGACACCGTCGGCGCCGGAGATGCCTTTGCCGCCGCGTTTCTGTGCGGGCTATCGCAAAACTGGAGTGCCGCGCGCACGGCCGATTTCGCCAACAGGCTGGGCGCTGTGGTAGCCTCGCGGGCGGGTGGGCTGCCGGAATGGAGCACCGCGGACCTCTGGAAATTGCCCTGAGGACTAGCGTGGTTGAGGACTACATAGAGCTACGTCGTGCTGTCGCTCAGTGAAGTCTTACCCAACTCGACGGGGTATGTCCGATTCATTCAAGACTGGGGCTGCCGCTACTCAGGGGATTGTCGTCTTCGCGCCATTCCCAATGTCCTTTCGGGGTCCCATCATTTTGCCCAGGGCTCCTCGTTTTGCCGCGCCCGAAATACGCCTGGGGGGTTGTTCCGAGTGCGGCGCGGAATACTTCATTGAATGCGCTCACGCTGCTATAACCGACCGCGATTGCCACATCGGTTACAGACATTCCTTGCGCGAGCATTTCGAGAGAAGCGAACAGTCGTGCGTGTTGCCGCCAACGGCCAAACGGCATGCACATATCACGGGAAAAGGCGCGCATGAACGTGCGCCGGGCCATGCCCGCGTCCTTAGCCCATTTATCTAAGGTACGGTCGTCCGCAACATTTTGTAGAAGAGCGCGGGCCACTTTGGCCAGCTTTGCCTGCCTCGGAAGTGGCAGGCGCAGGGTCTGTTCTTCCGGACGCCGAATCTCATCTTGTAGGACCGCCAGTAGACGACGCTCGGGATGGCCAACTGACTGGGGGCGGCCCCAATCGAGAATCCGATTCACAATCTCGAACAGCAATTCTGACGAGCCAAGGACACGCGGTTCTGACGGTAATCCTTGGCTTAGCTCCGCGGAGAAGTAGAGCATCGAGCCGGCCGCCCTTCCCACTGAGCGTGCCTTGTGTAAGCATCCGGGCGGGATCCAGGCACAGCGCCGGGAAGGAAACATCCACCGTCCCCCGGCAGCTTCCACGATGAGCAACCCTTGGGTGAGTGCAAAAAGCTGCCCGCGCGCATGGCTGTGCTGCGGCGCCCAGTCTTTCTCTTCCAACCTGGAGAACCCAAAAGCCAGGACTGGAGCATCGCTCTCCGCTAGTCGCCGCAGCTCTTGAGTGTTCATTCCAGCCAAGTTTATTACCTTTTGACCCTTTTGCGATAGAAATCGCCACTTCTCCGTTAGCGCGGACGCTTCCAGGCGGCTACCGTAGAAAACAGAGAGAGTCAAGCTTCCGGGCAAACGCGCGTAGCGATCGCGATCCCGGAGCGAAACGGACGAGAGAAGGAGAAAAAGTGATGAATGCCGCTGTTCTGCATACTATCGGGAAGCCACCTCGGTTCGAACCCTTCCTCGATCCCGGTCCGGGCGAGGGTGAGGTCATCGTACATGTCCGCGCCGCGGCGCTGAAGCCTGTGGACAAGCAGTTGGCCAGCGGCTCGCACTATGCCAGCCCGCGCGAACTGCCGGTCGTGTGCGGCGCGGACGGCGTAGGACACTTGGACGATGGCACGCGGGTGTTCTTCGGCGGGCCACGGCGGCCGTACGGCGCAATGGCTGAGCACACCGTCGTGCGGCGAGCGCAGTGCTTTCCGGTCCCCGACGACCTGGATGACGAGACCGCCGCCGCGATTCCCAACCCCGGCGTGTCCGCCTGGCTTTCACTCAAGCAGCGCGCTAGACTAGCTCCGGGCGAAACCGTCCTGATTCTTGGCGCGACGGGGGTCACCGGTAAGTTGGCGGTGCAGATAGCCAAAATCCTGGGCGCTGGACGCGTCGTGGCCGCTGGACGAAACGAAGAAGTGTTGAATACGCTGCACGAGCTTGGCGCGGATGAAACAATACGGCTCAACCAGCCAGACCAAGACTTGATCGAAGCGTTCCGCCGCGCGGCCGGCGAGAAGGGTTTCGATGTGATTGTCGACTACCTGTGGGGTGCACCAACGGAAGCCCTGCTAGCGGCCGTCGCGCGCGCGGAATTTGCGGTTGCCGGATCGGAGACCCGTCTTGTTGAAGTGGGCGAGAGTGCGGGACCAACCATCACGCTTCCGGCAGCGGTGCTGCGGAGCGCGGCGCTGAGCATCCTGGGGACGGCTGGCATCCCCCCTCGGGAGGTTCTGACCGATGTCCTTCAACAGGTGATGAACCATGCAGCGCAGGGCCTGCTCAGGGTTGACAGCGAGCGGGTCGCTCTCAGGGACATTGAGGGCGCATGGGAACGCGACATGCACGGTCGCCGGCTGGTCGTGATCCCGTAGCCCGCGTTCTGTGAGACGTGGCGTCGCCAGCCCAGCTTCGGAAGAACACAGTGCTCCTCCGGCCAAGGAAAATAAACTGTGTCGCCTCGGTGGCGAAGTACCGCTCGCTGAGGTTGCGATATAGACGCTCCCTGACGGCGTAGCGTTTACGGCCCGTTCCGGCCGGTCGGGACGCTGCCCGGTTCGGTAATCGCCGTCCGAGCGACAGCGATCGGCCGCAGTATCCGGCAGGAAAGTCAGGACTCCACAATGCCGCCCGCGAAATGGCTTCAGCCGGGCGAGTCGACTAACCAAACCAGCCTCTGCGGTTGTTCCGGCCAGTCGATCTATCGCACGCCCCGGCGGCCCAGCACCACTTCCACGGGCGGTGGCGGTGGTGGCGGCTCGGGAGGCGGCTCCACTGGTTTCTTGATCTTCCGGTCCAGGCGGTGCGCGATGAACTCGTCCCGCGCCTTGGCGTATTTGGGCGACCCGGGTGCGACGGGGACCGTTGCCCACTCCTCCGGCGTGATCTCCTGCACCGTGAGCAGATACTTCTGGAAGTAGTTTCGCATCCGCTCCTGCACCGGTTTTAGCGCCGAATGGTACATCACGAATAGCACATCCTCGGGCGCCGCCGCGGACAGGATCTGGTACACGTGCGATGCCTTGCGGACGCGCGGGGCACGCAGCGCGGTTTCCAGTTTCTTGGCCTGGGCTTCCAGCTTTTGCCACAAGTCCACGTCGGCCTTCGGCATCTCGGTGCCTTTCACCAGCGCCTGCTTCTCCTTCGGGGAAAGCTTTTCGGTCAAAACATACAGGAACGGCCCGAAGCGCGCCGCGCGGGTGTGCAAGTCGTCCGTCAGCAGGCGGCTCATCTTCTCCAGTTTGGCGATGCCGGCCAGGTTGAGCTTCGGCCCAGCCAGGGCTGGCGAAAACAGCTTCATGAGCCCCGCCTCTTCCAGCAATTTAAGGATTTCCGAAGGGCTGTCCTCCCCGCTGATGCGCTTCAATTCCTCAGACCAGGCCCGCGCCGGAATCAACTTCTCCACTTCGGCCTCGCGCGCATTGGCCACCTGCATCTTCGTGCGCTCTTCCACGGAGAAGCCGAGCCGCACCTGGAACCGGATCAGCCGCAACAACCGGGAAGGATCGTCGTAGAATCCGTAGGTGCTGATGGCGCGCAACTCCCGCCGCTCGATGTCGGCCAGCCCGTTCATCGGGTCCAGCAGCAGTCCCCGCGACGCGCGGTTTAGGGAGAGCGCAATCGCGTTGCATGTAAAATCGCGTCCGCGCAGATCTTCCTGGATGGTCGCCGCGGTCACATGCGGCTTGCCGCCCGAGCGCGGGTATTTGTCCTGGCGCGCCATCGAGATCTGCGCCGTGACGCCGCTCGGAAACACCAGTTCGGCGCTTTTCCGGTTCTCGTCCGAAGAAACCAGCGTGGCGCCGGTGCTCTCGCCAATGGCCTTGGCCAATTTCAGCGCCTGGCCCTCCACCACGAAGTCCAGATCGCGGATGCGAAACCCCGCCAGCATATCGCGCATCGCGCCGCCGGTCAGGAACACGTTGACAATGGCCTGTCCCGCGGCCTTCTGGACGTCTTCCACCACTCGGTTTTGGTCCGGGTTCAGGTGGCTTTCCAGCATGTAGATGTAGTCGCTCATCGCATTGCGCTCGATGTTACCAAATGTCCCTCCGCTTCACCCGCCGGCCACCGGCACCTGGCATCCCACTCACTGGCCACTGGCCACCGGCCACTGGCCACCGGCATCCGGCATCTGCTCCTCAGACCCGGGGGTGGTGTTTTTCAACGGTGTCCCTGAGTCTGGACCGCATCACGTGCGTATAAATCTGCGTGGTCGAAATATCCGCATGGCCCAGCATGACCTGGACGCTGCGTAGATCGGCGCCGCCTTCCAGCAGGTGCGTGGCAAAACTATGACGCAGTACATGGGGCGTAAGCCCATGAAAAATACCGACTTTCCGGCCGTAACCGGCCAAGAGTTTCCAAAACGCCTGGCGCGTAAGACAGCCGCCGCGGGCAGTGATAAAAAGATACCGGCTGGCGCGGCCCTTGAGCAGCGACGCCCTGCCATTTCGTATATAATCCTCCACTGCCCGCGTTGCCGGGTTCCCGACCGGTACCAGACGCTGCTTGTTTCCCTTTCCGGTGGTTCTGAGTACTCCCAATTCCAGGTTCAGGTCGCTTACGCCCAGGCGGCAAAGTTCGGACACCCGCAAACCCGAAGCGTACAGTAATTCCAGCATGGCGCGGTCGCGCGAACCGGTGGGACGGGTAACGTCGGGAGCCCGTATGAGTTTCTCGATCTCCTCTAAATTGAGGAACTTGGGGATGGTTTGCCACTGCTTGGGCGAGCGTAAATGCTCGGTTGGATCGGTATCGACCAAGCCCTCTCGCAGGAGAAAACCGTAGAGGCTCCGCAGCGTGGTGAGGTGCCGGCCCAGGGAGCGGCCGCCTAACCCGCTGGCGGTCAAATGATCCAGATAATGGCGGATTTCCTCGGTTCCAGGGAGCCTGCCGGCGGCGCCGATAAAGCCGCTAAACTTCGATAAATCAGCGGCATAGGCCTCCAGCGAGTTGTTCGCCAACCCCTTCTCCAACCGGCAGAAATTCAGGAACGCAGTCATCTGGTTACGCCACGGCTGGTCAGGCGCCTGTGGGGTACGCACCTGTTGGTCAGGCCCCTCTGCCGATTCTGCCGTGAGCGCTCCAGACATCGTGCCAATGATACAATAAGCGCCTAAATGTTTGAAACATAGTTGTCGCATTTGAGGTAAAGTTTGGCCGCGTCCACCACAAAAAAGGTTGTCGTCCGGCGTTTCGAACGGGAATCGCTCTCCGGATACGTCAATCCAGCCGGGTTTCTGCAGCCCGAGGGCGTGGAACTGCTGTCGGAGGACGGCAATGTCTCGAAGCTTCCCTACCTGGAGATCAAGACCATCTCGTTCGTCCGCGAGTTTGAGGACGCCGGCGGCCCGGAGCGCCATGTTTTCAAGACCCGCCCTAAAATGGCGGGGCTCTGGGTCAGCCTGAAACTCCGCGATGGCGAAGTGATGGAAGGCATTCTGCCGAACAATCTCCTGCAGTTGGAGCACTACGGCTTCAGCCTGATTCCCCCGGACCCATTCAGCAACACGCAGCGCCTTTTCGTCCCCCGGCCCGCGCTGGTTTCCGTCCAGGTGCTGGGGGTGATCGGTAGCCCCCTGAAGCGCCTGCGGCCCAAACCGGCGCCAAAGGAACAGATCGGTCTGTTCGAAGAACCGCAATAGAACGGATGCCGGTGGCCGGATGCCGGTGGCCGGATGCCGGTGGCCGGTGGCCAGCGAAAGGCCTCGCGGGCATGCCGTGCGGCTTCGGGAACCGGCATCCGGCCACCGGCATCTGGCATCCCTCATCGACTTGGTAGTGCCGGCCAGTGTGCGCCGCCGGGCCGGTATTAAGACCGGTGATCGGCTGGAATTCAAAGTGTCTGGCGGAATCATCAACATCATCCCGAAGCTCCCCATAGCCGATGATGAGTACACCCCCAAGCAACGTCGAACTATTGATGCGGGAATTGGCGAAGGCATGAAGGATTTCCGCAAAGGCCGCGGTCATGGCCCCTTCACCGCCGATGAAGCCGTGAACTTCTTAAAATCCCAGATGAAGCACCCCCAGACCAAGCCAACTAAACGAACCAAATGAAAGTTGGGTTCTCTGAGCGCTCCCGGAAGTCGTTCAGGGACGCTCCTCCTGGCATTCAGCGGGCCATTTTGAAGCAGACCCGCCGGCTGGCCCAGAACCTTTACCACCCATCGCTGCGTGCCAAAAAGTACAGCGAATCCGAAAACGTCTGGCAACCACGTGCCAGCAAGGATTGGCGGTTCTATTTCACGATCGAAGGCGACACCTACCACATTCAAAACATCACGCCTCACCCGAAATGAGCTTTCCAATTGCCCCCAAACCTTGTTAAGCTATACTGAAATTTATTACTGAACAGTCTCTGTTTGGAGGTTCTATGAAGTTCCGCAACCTGGTTGTTGCCGCGGCGGCAACGCTGTTTCTGGCTTTCACCTCGTTCGCCCAGATTACGGCGATGGAAGGCGACGTCAAAGGTGAAGACGGCAAGCCCCTGCAAGGCGCCGTGATCAAGATCGTCCGAACGGACATCAAGGGCAATTACACCGTAAAAAGCGACAAAAAGGGCCACTTCTTCTACAACGGCCTCCCCATCGGCACCTACAATATCACCGTCGAAGTTGGCGGCAAAGAGGCCGATGGCGTGAACGGCGTACACACCCGGCTGGGCGACCCAGTGCAGGTTCCCTTCGATCTGCAAACCAAGGCCAAGGCCCGGGCCGCGCAGAATGCCCAACTGCAACAGGCTGCCGCCACCGGCGCCGGCCTGACCAAAGAGCAGGAACGCAGCATGACCAAGGAACAGAAGGATGCGATGGAAAAGGCCATCAAGGAACGCGAAGGCTCCATGAAGAAGAACAAGGAGCTCAACGACGCGTTCAACACTGGTCTCACTGCCTTGCAGGCGGCGAACGCGTCGAAAGACCCGGCGGAAAAGTCCAAGCAATATGACGTCGCCGTGGCTTCTCTCACCAAGGCCAGCGAACTCGATCCCAAACAGGTCGCCGTCTGGGCTCAGCTTGCCGACGCCCACGTCGGGTGGGCATCCACCAAGACCGGCCCCGAGTTCGATGGCGAAATGGCCAAAGGCCTGGAAGCCTACGGCAAAGCGATCGAACTGAACCCCAACGACGGCGCCACCCACAACAACTACGCGCTGGCGCTGGCCAAGGCCAAGAAGTTCGACGAAATGAAGGTCGAACTCAACAAAGCCGCGCAGCTTGACCCCACCAAGGCCGGCCAATACTACTACAACCTGGGCGCCCTGATGGTCAACGCCGGCCAGAACGACGCTGCTGTGGACGCGTTCAAGAAAGCCGTCGAAGTCGACCCCAAGCACGCCGATTCCTACTATCAACTCGGCGTCGGCCTGGTTTCCAAGGCCACCCTGGGAGCCGATGGCAAGATGACCCCGGTCCCCGGAACGGTGGAAGCCTTCCAGAAGTATCTGGAACTGGCGCCCAACGGTCAGTTCGCCGATGGCGCGAAGGGCATGCTGGAGACCTTCAACACCAAGGTCGACACGTCTTATAAGAACCCGAACGCGCCCGCGCAAAAGAAGAAAAAGTAAACTTGTCCGAACCTAAACTGATTTGAACCTGAACTGATATGAACCAGGGCGGATCTTCACCGTTCCGCCCCGGCTCCGTCTGGCGTGCCGATGCTTCGCTTCCTCTTTCTTGAAGTTCTGCTGCCGATCCTGCTCTTCACCCTGGTGAGAGCGATGATCCGAAGTATCTTTCAGGGCGTCAAGAGCGCAGCCACACCTCCCCAGCCGGCGCCCCGTCAGGGCCCGGTCGTGCAGGCAGGCGGCGAACTGAAGAAGGACCCCGTGTGCGGCATCTATGTCTCCACGGCCGCCAGCATCACCAGGAGTATTGACGGCGAGTTGGTCCATTTCTGCTCCAAGGAGTGCCGCGACAAGTACCACCCGGCATGAGATAGCGTGAACCGTCGTGACCGCCAGTGAGCCGGCACAAGCGGAAAAGGATGCCGACGAACTCGAACCGATGCCAGTGTTGTGCGGTGGTTGCTGGACTCTCGGTTCCAGGGTCCTGCGCTCGGCCATCCGTGACGGGGGCGTAGCCGCCAACCGCAACCGCTGCATCGGGTTTCGTTGCGCCCGCGACGTCCTCCCCAACAGCGCTACAATCCAATCATGAGCGCGACCACACAGACTACCTGGGAAGAATTCCTCGACCTGCCCGACGCTCCAGGCAAGCAAGAACTGCTGGATGGAGAACTGATCATATTGCCCCCCGCCAAGCTAGTCCACATGCAGGTCACCATGGATCTGTTCCTCATGCTGGTGGCCGCTTTGTCCAAGTCCCGAGTATGGCACGAGACGGGGTACCAACTCCGCCGCGGCTGGTTGCAGCCTGACGTCAGCGTGACCTGGCCCGATCAACCCATCGAGAACGATTGGCTCCAGCATGCACCCATGGTGGCGGTCGAAGTTGTGTCCCCGTCCAACAGACCAGAGCACATCGACAAGAAGGTCTCCGTTTATCTGGAAGAAGGCGCCGCCGAGGTTTGGGTGATCTACCCAGCCACGCACAGTATGACCGTCTTCCGCAAGGGAAGCTGGGAGCGCGTCACAGACGCCTACAACTGCGCGCTGCTGGGCGTGGTGGTTGACCTCGCCGTCTTACTGCCGCCCATGGTTGACTAAAACCGGCTGAGTAAACTGGCCGAGTAAACTGGCAGGCCAGGAGGCCTACCCTACAATGTCCCTCATCGTCGTGGGTTCCGTAGCATACGATGGCGTCGAAACGCCGCACGGCAAGGTCGACCGCATGTTGGGCGGCGCCGCCACCTATATCGCCCTCTCCGCCGGTTATTTCACCCCGGTGAAAATCGTCGCCGTGGTGGGTGACGATTTCGCCCAGGAAGACACGGACTTCCTGGCCTCTCGCCACATCGATCTCACCGGCCTGGAACGCGTCCCCGGCGGCAAGACCTTCTTTTGGTCCGGCGTCTACTCGGCCGACATGAACGACCGCACCACCCTGCGGACCGACCTCAACGTCTTCGCCGATTTCAACCCCAAGCTGCCCGATGGGTACCGCCATGAGCCCTACCTCTTCCTCGGCAACATCCAGCCCGACCTCCAGCGCAACGTGCGCGGCCAGATGAATTCCGTCAAGCTCACTGGCGGCGACACCATGAATTACTGGATCAACGACTTCCGCCCGGCCCTGCTCGACACCCTCAAGCAGTGGGATTTCCTGCTGATCAACGACGCCGAAGCCCGCCTGCTTTCGGGCGAGCACAACCTGCGCTCTGCCGCCGCCCGCATCCTGGAAATGGGGCCGCACACCCTGGTCATCAAGCGCGGCGAATACGGCGCCATCCTCTTCCGGCGCGACGGGCATTTCATGGTGCCGGGTTACCTGCTGCAAAATGTCTTCGACCCCACCGGCGCGGGCGATTGCTTCGCCGGCGGTTTCATCGGCTACCTGGCGGGCCGTGGCGCGGCGCCGTCCAACGGCGATCTCGATTTCGCCGAACTGCGCCACGCCGTGATTTACGGCTCCGTGATGGGCAGCTTCTGCTGCGAGAAGTTCGGCGTCGATCGCTTCCGCACGCTTACCCGCCCGGAAATCGACGCCCGCTACCAGGAGTTCAAAACCTGTACCGCGTTTTGAGTCTCGCGCTCGTCGCGCTCATCACCCTCAGCCTCGCCGCCGTTTGGCTTTCGTATTCCCAAGGCTGGCTCCTCTATTACGGCGACGCCGAGGCCCACCTGGATATCGCCCGCCGTATCGTCGATTCCCAAACTCCCGGCTACGACCAGATCGGCACCGTCTGGCTCCCGCTCACCCACTGGCTCATGCTGCCCTTCGTGCGCGTCGATGCCTGGTGGCGCAGCGGCATGGCGGGCGCTATCCCGTCGGCAACCTGCTTCGTCCTGGCCGCCATGTTTCTGTTCGCCGCCACCCGCCGCTTGTGGAATTCCAGCCCGGCCGCCATCGCCGCCACCGCGCTGTTCGCCCTCAACCCCAACCTGCTGTACCTGCAAACCACGCCCATGACGGAGCCGCCGTTCCTCGCCTGTCTCATGGCCCTCCTGTACTTCACCGTGCGCTTTCGGCAGACGCAAGGCTGGGGCGCGCTGGTCGCCGCCGCGCTCGCCGCCTGTCTCGGTACGCTGGCGCGATACGAAGCCTGGCTCCTGCTCCCTTTCGCCGCGGCCTACTGCATCCTCGCCGCCAAGCGACATCGCGCGGTGGTAGCTGTGGTCTTCTGTCTGATCGCCGGTCTGGGCCCGGTCTACTGGCTGTTTCACCACTGGTGGCTCACAGGCGACCCGCTGGCCTTCTATCGCAACGAATGGTCTCCGCGCGCCATCCAGCATGGCTTGCCCTACCCCGGCCGCGACGATTGGCGAACCGCCTGGCTCTATTACCGGACCGCGGCCACGCTCTGCGCCGGGCCGGTGCTGCCGTTCATCGCGCTCGCGGGCGCCGCCGCTGCTCTGGCCAAGCGCGTCTTCTGGCCCCTGGCATTGCTCGCGCTGCCCGGTCTGCTGATAATCTGGGCCATGCACTCTACCGGCGGCAGCCCCATCTTCCTCCCCACGCTGCCGCCCAACTCCTACTACAACGCTCGCTATGGCCTGGCAGTCCTGCCGCTGCTGGCGCTGGCTGCATCGGCGCTGGTGGCCATCCTCCCGCCCGGCCTTCGCACGGCCGCCGCAACTCTGGCCATCGCCGCCGCCATCATGCCCTGGCTCTTGCACCTCTCGCCCGCCAACTGGGTAGTCTGGGAAGAAGGCCACCACAACGACGCCGCCCGCCGCGAATGGGCCCGCCAGGCCGCCCAATACCTTGGACCCCGCTACGTGCGCGGTTCCGGCATCGTGAGCCGGTCGGGCACCATGATCGCGATTTACCGCGAGATGGGCATTCCCATCCGCGAAGTCTTTACCATCGATAACGGGCTGCCCTGGCAAGCCGCCATGCAGCGGCCCGAACTCTGGCTGCACCAGGAGTGGGCAGTGGCCGAAGGCGGCGACCCCGTCCAGTCCGCCGTCAACCGCCTGGCCCGCCTCGGGATCGGCCAGGACCACAGCCCGTGCTACCGTTTGGAACAGAGCATCATCGTCGGAAACGCGGTCGGGAACGCGCCCGTGATCGAAATCTACCGGCGCACAGGAGGCGCATGCCCATGAAGATTCCGTTCACCAAAGCTCACGGCGCCAGGAACGATTTTCTGCTCACCTGGCGCCAGGACGCGCCCGCGACCAGCCACGCCGATCTGGCCCGCGCCCTCTGCGACCGCCACACCGGCATCGGCGCCGATGGCTGGCTGCTGGTCGACCCACCCGCCAGTCCGGAAGACGCCGCCCAGGCCGATGGCACAATCCAACTCTATAACTCCGATGGCAGCACCGCCGAGATCTCCGGCAACGGTACCCGTTGCGCCGCCGCGTTCCTCATCCGCCACGGCTATGCCACGAACGATGCCAAAGACCTGGTGCGCATCCGCACCGGCGCCGGTATCAAGACGCTGCGCCTGCTCAACCATGCCGGTCTCTTATTTACCTTCGAAATGAACATGGGCCGCGCTGAGATCACGGCCCTCCATTTCGACCTCCCGCTCTCTACCGGCCCGCGCGACGTCACCATTCTCTGGGTTGGCAACCCCCAATGCACAATGCCGGTCGAGAATTTCGATTTCGACTGGCGCGCGCTCAGCGCCGAGATAGAAGCTCATCCGCATTTCCCCAACCGTACCAATGTCTCCTTCCTGAAACCCGTGGACCAGCACACCATCGAGGTCCGCTTCTACGAACGGGGCGCCGGTGAGACCATGAGTTCCGGCACGGGATCGACCGGCGCCGCCGCCACCGCCGTTGCCCGCGGCATGGCGAAATCGCCGGTTCGCGTCCTGACCCCCGCCGGCCCCATCGATCTCCGCCTCGAAGACGACATCTACCTCACCGGCCCCGCCGAAATCGTGGCTGAGGGCGAGTTCTTCGCGTAATGCTACTCTGGAATTTGAGAGAGCAGGTGTAGCTTATGACAGTGACCATTGAACTGCCGCCTGAGATGGAAGCCAGCCTTGTGGCTCAGGCCCAGGCGCAGGGGCTTCCGTTGCCGCAGTATCTGCAACACTTGCTGCGGGAACAGATCCCCGATCTTGGTTGCGCTGCGGGTTCGCCGGCTGAGCGCGCGGCTGCGTGGCGAGAGTCGGTGAAGGGCCTTCCCCACACGCCGCCGCTTTCGGACGAGGCGATCAGCCGTGAAAGCATCTATGGCGATCGCGGTTAGATGAGCATTCTCGTCGATACCAACGTTCTGCTTCGCCGGACGCAGCCCGACCACGCGAGTCACGGAGTAGCGGTCGAAAGTGTCGCCCAGTTGCTCGCCGCCGGCGAGCCGGTCTACTTCACGCTTCAAAACATTTCGGAATTCTGGAACGTGGCGACTCGCCCGATTGCAAATAACGGCTTTGGCTTTTCGGTTTCGCTCACTCTTGGCGAAGTAGAGAAAATCGAGCGGCTCCTCGCCCTACTCCCGGATTCTCCGGCGGTCTATGGGGAATGGAAGCGTCTGGTGATAAAGCATTGCGTTCTGGGCGTCAAAGTGCACGATGCGAAACTGGTGGCCGCGATGAATGTGCATGGAGTCCGAAGAATTCTCACCTTCAATGTAGGCGACTTTGCACGCTACCAGATCGAAGTAATTCACCCTGCAGCACTGGTACCGTAAGGCCGAACAGGTTTGATTCGCGGTTCAGCGGCGGCCCCGTGTTCCGCAGGTCCCAACCCGCGCTCAGGTCTTTTCGGGAAGGAACTGGCGGAGGCCGCCAACTTTCTCCCACACAGCGATCCACCGATCCAACAAGGAATTGCACACCGTCCCGAGGTCGCGCGAACCGTCGGACGGGACGATCTCCCAAATCCACACTGCGTTTCCGTCGCACTCCAATTCCTTACAAGAAACCGCAAGCTTCTCAAACGCGGATAAGGGATTCTTGACGGTAACCTGCGCCCTCAATGTTGGCTCGTCATGATCACCGATCCAGACGTAAAAATATATGAGCCACTTGGAATCCCAATTCCTCGGAATTCTGATGCCAATCTCCGCATGCGACCCGTCGTATTTTTGGGTAAGCTTGTCGGGCATTGTGTATGGACTAATTCCGCCCACTAATTCGTCTTTATCCAGCTTCATGGCAGCGGCCAATTCCGGGGCGCGCTCTTCCATGACGGTTCGAATCGTCTTCCCTGCCTCCCTGCGGAATTCCATCACCGCAAAAACGGCCTTGTGATAGGATTTGTAGCCCTCACGCAGAAGCTCGCTATCGGGATTAGTCTTGTTCATCTCTGTTTCGCCTCCAGCCATGAATCTAAGTATTCGGCGGTTCTCGGTGCGTTCAGGCCGCTGCCAAACCCAAGAAGGTTCTGCTCCACCGCACCGCAAAAAGCCAAGGTCAACGCAGCTTCGATCTGCCTCTTCTCGCGCAACCACGCGGAAGCCCAGGTACGAAGACCCATCGAGACGGTCTCCCATGAGCAAAACCGCCAATCTGGCGGGAGGTCTTCCTCGGGTTCATCGACCGCCAACAGTAACACGAAGTCAAACCGATCGTCCTGCGTTTTGAGCCAATTTGGATACTCGACCAGTTGGCTCTGTCGCACTTCGGAAATCGTCTTGATTTCAACTACGAGGGTTTTCACACCAAAGCGTACGATGATATCGAGCCGGCCATCTGGCGTGCAAACCTCCCGCTTAGCCTCGCAGGTAGTACTCGCTACGAGCGACGGGGCCAACCCGAACAGCCGGAGCACATCGCCGCTGTCGCCCTTCCGATCTAGAATCCACGCGAGCCAATGGGACCAGGCCTCTTCGCGGGCGCCCTTAAGCCACCGGTGCGCACCGAAGTCGAGATCAAGGGGATCACCAAACCCCAAAAACTCTTGAGCGGCGGACCGTTCGAGGAGCCCCGTGAGGACTTGCTTCGATTTCGCGGCATCATTTTCGGCAG
>Ga0210402_10000475_pt1 | contig 44969 bp, 55 predicted proteins | sample IncBWC7MmetaG_FD_161055 | JGI IMG/M metagenome (GOLD analysis project Ga0210402, IMG submission 161055) | Forest soil microbial communities from Barre Woods Harvard Forest LTER site, Petersham, Massachusetts, United States - Inc-BW-C-7-M | ecosystem: Environmental > Terrestrial > Soil >...
TGTTAGTCGCTCAAATTACTCAAAGACCCATTCATGCTCGAAGCGATGAATGGGGTCGAACAGATTCTGGCACATCTATCAGGTTGTCAAAGAGCGTTTGTTCTACCCCCCTGTCCAGCAGAGTGGCTTCCAACGAACTCACTAAGATTAGCATACGCTCCGAATATGTCAACACCCCATTACACCCAAAATTTACTTTTCCACACGATTCCTCAGCCACCCCGCTATCCTCTTCCATCTCCATATGATGGAGCCTCCGATTCTCCGAATTCTTCCTTGTAGCGCTGGTCTTTTATGCCAGCACTCTTCAGACGTCGGACATTACATGTCGGACATTCGCGATATACCAAAAGTTCTTTCTCGCCGTTGTAGCGGCCGCCTTCCGAGGCGGGCGCTTTTGAGTGCGAGAGCAAGGCTCTCGCTTTTCCGGCGTATGCACCGAGACCAACGATCCTTCTGCCTCGACGCCTCGACCGCAAAAGCGGCAGCCCCGCTGCCGCACTCAAAAGTTTTGCATCCCGTGACGCGGGCGCGATACGCAAAATCAAAACCTCGTCAAAACTTGGGGCACCCGGAGATGTAGAGGGGTGTCTAATACTTCAGACTGCCCCAACTGCTTTCGTCGGGCAGAGCTCCCCCCTTTGTCCCCGGATTCCCGCGGAGGCTGATTAGTGAGCTACGCTGCAGCCAGAGCTGTACGAACTTATCTTCGAACAATTTTCCTACTGTTTGCGACGCCGTCTCTCCTCATCGCCCAAGACGCGCCGCGCCCCACGGATATTCCGCGTTCCACCAATCATTCGCTGGCCCAATTCATTGCCGCTCTCCACGAAAAGGCCCGCTCTCTCGAAAGCGCATCGGGAATGCGCTCGGGCTTCCAGGCATTTACCGCCGCGCATCATCTCTCACCAGACAGCATTCGCTATTCGGACTACGTAATGGCTCGCCTCCTGTTTGAAGCGACGCGAGACGCCGGCCTCTGGAACCTCCATTGGAGCATCACGGATCAGCCTCCAAATTCCGACCGCATCTGGCAGCAATGGAAAGTTGCCAGGAGGCCTTCCGTCTTGAAGTCCACAGCGACCGCCGAATGCGATGAACTCTCGGCGCTCTACGCGTTCCTCGCCGAGCGCGCAGGAGTGAAAAGTGTCGGCCTCTTGTGGCCATATCCCAATCACACGGTCGCCGTCTGGGTTCTGCATCCAACGGCAGCGCCGGTGATTCGCGTGGTCGTGCCCACCTCGCAGATTTTCCTGACCGAGTCCGACACCTTTGACACGCGGAAATTCGATCCCTGGCGCCAGAAAACCATTTACGAATACACCCGCCGCGACGCCCCGGATTCCTACGAATTCCCCAAACCGCTCTTCGATTTCTTCCTGCAGCAGGTGGACAAGTACGCCGGCGCTTCCGACGCAACACTGCAGCGCCTGAGGTATCTTCGCGAAGCCGTGCTGCTTCGTGCCTGGACGCCAGAGCAGGCAGCGCAAGACGCGCTAAAGAGGCGCGATGCCCTCACATCCGGTCCGGAAGAAGATCGCGCAGCTTTTTATCGTTTCGCAGTGGACATGCGCTCGGAACCGGCTCTCTAAAAGCTGGGACAGCCGGACTGCTTTCTTCCAATTTATCCAGTCGCCGAAAAGCAAGAAAACTTTCCGTCTGTCCCCAGTCTTCCCAGTCTTCTAAAAAGGAGCAGCCTGCGCTTTCAAAAACCGCGAGCGTAGGCCACCCAGGAGGTTCTTTGGATGCGCCACCTACCGACTATTTCTCTCGACCAGAATTTGCGCTCGGCTTGATGTTTGCAGCATCTCGGTAAATCAGATTGACCGTTTCCATGCAGAACCCGAGCGCGTTTCGCAACGCAAGAGGGTACTTGTCAAAATCACCTCCAAAGGCTCCTGTGGGTCCCATACCGGCGCGAATCGAAGAAGGCATAAGTGTTAAATCAAGGTAGAGGGCGGACAATGCCCCTATGGCTCGAATCAAGTACTTGTGCCGAGTTTGGAGGACCACACCGGGATAGTCCTTAGTGAAGCCTACTTCGGCGCACCTTTCCTCGTGCTTCGTTAAAGTGCTGAAGTATCCTTGAATTGTGTCGTCCTCAAACGTAAGCGCTGTGTGTCCGTGCGCGAATCGATTCCTAATTTTGGCCAATAGACGAAGGTCTTGGGCGGTTTCCGGCCTTATCCATCGTAGCGCGTCAAGCATGTTGATTTGCTTTCCAACGGTGTCCAATATCCCGTTCGGGCCGACTATTTTCTCGGTTCCGCCTTTCACCGCCGGACTGAGGTGCTGAGCAAACCTTTCGTTGATTTGAGCCTCGATAAAGGTAAACGCGAGTATTCCTATTGATCTTTCGGATTCCGCAAAAAGACCCTCATAAAATGGCGCAATGTCATCCCCCCGCATGGTAGCCACTTCTTCTGAATGCCGCATTGCAGCGGAATAGAGAAAGTCAAAGGCTCTTTTAAGCATCTCGGGGGACGAAACCACGGGTTCGTCACTCATGACTTATCCTTCCCATGGTTTGAGGATACTACCTGGGGAAATCGGGGACAGACGGAAAGTTTTCTCGTGTTTTGTCGGGCTACCGAAATGCAAGTGAACGTCCCGTCTGTCCCCCGTCCCCGGTCCCCCCTGGGGTGCGATCGACAATTTAACTGCCTAGCTGGCGGCCTTCACGCATTCTTCGCGTGATCGTAAGCGACTTGTCCGGCATCGACAGCGTTCTCTACGCGGGCCTTTGCGGAGTTCACCAGTTTTTGAGCCCGGTGCTTCAGGTCTCTGCTCGAACTGCGGACCTGGCTGACACCCTCCGTTACACCGTCTGCAATTTCGCCTCGAAGTTCCGCGCCGGATTTGGGAGCAAGCAGTAGAGCAGTTACCGCGCCTGCGGCGGCCCCCAAGACAAAGCTCAGGATTCTTCCTACTTTATTTTCTCTGGTCATGGTAAGCATCCTTCTTTCAATTGTTCGATTGGATTTCCGTGATACTCATCCTGGGACCAAAAGAGGGAAGTCTCAGAGAGACTTACTCTCCTGGGTGAAACAGGTCAGCGCCCACCCTTTGCGACCTCTTCGCGATCTGCTTGTCTGCCATCAACTGAGTCCAAACTGATCTTAATTTCTGCCTCATTTCGGGGATGCGAATTCAGATTGGTTGGTGACGTTTGGTCTTGGGCAGCGTTTTATGCGTTTGCGCTACTTCCTCTCAGGAAATGCATGGCTAGCAGAATGATACCCACAATCAGGGCAACATGAATGAAACCTGTTGTTACGTGAAACGCGAAAAACCCCGTCAACCAAAGAACGATTAGAACTGCGGCGATGATCCCAAGCATGTTTATGTCTCCTTGCTTCTGAACGCGTGAATCTTTGAGGTCACGGCGTTCCGAAGTCCATCGATTCATCCGGGCCCAGGCACCACCTTAGCCGCTCATGAGAAGAAGGGATGTACCCTTTCGAACCATTTCGGCTCTTAATTTGAAATCGGGGACAGACGGGACGATGATTTGAGTCTATTGAGTTGCCGAAATACAAGAAAACTGCGGGTGGCCGACAGATTGAGGGTGGAACGATTTTGGATGCCGCATCCTTGTGGTTTTTCAAGGGTGCGGGGTTCGACTTTTCTTTTCTTCGGGTACCCCACCCTTGCGGGATTGTGTTAGGCAAGGGTGGGCCCTGCTTCACAGAGAGCGCGAGTGAGTGGGCGGCCGCGAATGTAGCTAATGCATGGGCGGGTGGCCAATTCGATTTTGTAGAAGATAAGCGCGAGAGTCGGTGCCTACTCGTGCAGGACAACACTGAGGAGGGAAGAGTCGACGTGGAGACCGTCATTGTTGTATTTAATGAAGCCGAGTTTCCTGAATTTGTTCATGAAAAAATTCACCCGCGGCCGCGTGGTCCCAATCATTTCAGCGAGCATCTCCTGTGACACTTTAGGAAGCATCTTTTGCGGTTGGGCTTCCTTGCCGTAGCGAGCGAGCAGCAAAAGAGTCCGAGCCAGCCGTTTCTCGCTCGAATTGAAAAGCTGATCGATCAAATCCTCCTCGATTCGGATGTTCCGTGAAAGCATGTAAGCCACGAAGCGGTCGGAGAACGCATGCTCAGCGTGGAGCACGCGAATCATCTCGTTTTTCCCAATAACCAGCAAAGTCGTGGGTGTAATCGCGGTCGCTGTCCCCATTCGAACAGACTGACCTGCCATGCTCCCCTCACCAAAAAAGTCACCCGGTCCCAGAATCGCCAGCACTGCTTCTTTGCCGACCGTATTAACAACGGTGAGCTTTACACCCCCTTTTTGAACGTACATCACACTCGTAGCGGGATCACCTTGAGAGTAGACCTTCTGTGAACTTCGATATTCCACAACTTTTCTCGCCACACCGGCCGAATCGAGAAAAGCCTGGGCATCGAAAACGTGTAACTTTACATTTTTGAGTTTCTTGGCCATCGCAGCCTGGCCACACCCCAAACCAAACCCTACTGCGAAGGAGGATTACTGTCTGTGGGGCATCAAACACTGTCGGCGGGTGGCCGGCTCGATTCTCTGGATGCCGGGCTTGACGTTTTTCCGCCGCGAGATGGAAGCAATTGTTGAGGCGCCCGAAAGCTAATAAGACGAGGGTGCCCGATTCGCCCATTGCGATTAATTCCTGTTTCGGACTGCGTGCCGCTAAGGCTGAACCAAAGGAATCGCGCTTGCCAGTTGCAGGTCGATCATCATTTGAACGCGCCGGTCGAGTTGGAAGAACATCGCTGTGCCTTTCGCTGACAGCTCCTTCCGGAATATAGGAATGTATTTGAGTCGGAGTTGGACGACGGATGCATCCACCTCGACCCACCTCTTCGAGAGGCTATCGGCCTGCTGATCCGTCATGTTCGTGTTTTGCAGATACTCTTTGATGAGCGCGTACTTCGCGTTGTTGATGTCCACCAACTCCTTAACGTATTGATCGTAGATCGGCCAGAACTTCTCCGCTTCAGCGTCGGTCAACTTCATATTGGCGGCGACAACTTGCTTTCGGGTGGATCGCAAATCGGTCCTCAGCATGGCGATCTGTTCATCTACGGATGCTACCCTCTCGCGGTCGGCCACGGGTTGCGCGGTCTGGGCTGCACCGTTCTGAGCGAATAACGGCTCACCGGCTAAAAGGAGCCCGATCAGCACAAAAACGGCTGCTATGCTCTTCTTGATCATACGACCTCCAGTTCTGTAATGATGGAAACCATGCTTAGTATCAATCGAGCTTCCCTTGCGGGGATTCATCGACGTTCGTGGCGGCATGTCCCTTCAAACGGAGCCGAATCGCCAACGAACCGCGTGAGTGTAACCGCAGTCACAGCTAGTGGCAATTGTCACTTGTGACAGTCAATGCATGCCGGGTGCCTGGGTCTGATTTCATAACAATGTCGGCTCCCTCGACCCGAGCATACTGTGGCGGGTAAAAGGTGAGCCTTCAAATCGCCTCTCACACCGGGCGTTGCAACCGGCTTAAAGTCTCTTCCTCCGCTCCGAAACTGTCGGCTGTAGACTGTTGGCTGTAGACTTCCCCAGTTACTCATACCCCGGCCGGGGGACAGACGGGATGTTCCCATCGAATTTATCAAGCTGGCGAAACGTAGGAAAACGTTCCGTCTGTCCCAGCTTTCCCAGCGATGCAAAACGTCAGGAGGCCCGTTCGCGCACACAGCGGAAGCCGACCACAATGCTCCGCACGTTAGGCTTGAGCATGTACCGAGAGGAAACGCGCGCGTGCCCGCGGACGACTCCGCGCCAGGAGCCGCCGCGCGCCAAGCGATACTCTCCGCTGTCCGGGCCCTGCGGGTCGGATTCCGGGCTGTGGCTGTAATACGTCAGCGAGTACCAGTCTTGCACCCACTCCCAGACGTTCCCCAGCACGTCATACAATCCAAATGCATTCGGCCTTTTCTCGCCCACGGGATGGGACTTACTGCTGGAGTTGTCGCGGGACCAGCCAACTTCAGCCAAAGGTCCGTACCGGCAGGAAGTGTTTCCGGCGCGCGCGGCGTATTCCCATTCCGCCTCGGTCGGAACGCGGTAACGGTAGCCGTCCCCCTTGCGGTTCATTGCCTCACAGAATTTCTGCGCGTCTTCCCAGCTCACGCCCTCGACCGGGAGATTCGGCCCCTTGGAATAGCTGGGATTGATAGTCGTTACAGCTTCATACTCGGCCTGCGTCACCTGGTATTTGCCCAACTCAAAAGACCGAGTGATCGTTACCCGATGCGCGGGTTTTTCATCGGCGTTGCATTCGGCATCCCCTGCCGAACAGCCCATCATGAAGTTCCCGGCCGGAATGTTCACGAAGTACATGGTGCTTGACCTTTTCTTGACTGACGGTCGAAAGCGTCGTGGCCCGCGAAAAACGCGGCGCAACTCCCTAACTGGAATCTCTGTTTTGAAGGTTTACTTGACCGAAAGCCTACCCCTCCTGCCCAATCGCGTCAACCGCTGGCTGGCCCGGTTCGTCTTGATACCCGGTCTTGCGGCCCTTCGGCTCTTCCCTTCATTCTGGACATTCAACCTTGAACTTTCGACTTTCGATCCCTCAGGCGCCCATGCCTGCGATTTCGTTGACCTTTCGCGTGCCGGCAAGGTAACTTTCCCGCCGATGATGCGTATCCATAGGTAGATTCCCTATTCTATTTTCTAATTTCCCGGTTTTCGTTTTTGCCAGGAGGGCGCAATGATTCGAGAAAAGGCCCTGAAAGTCGTGCTGGTGGTGGTGGGACTGCTGTTTGTGGCGACGGCTTATCCGATGGTGGCGATGCGCATAGGCGAGGCGGAGCAGATGATGCTGAGCGTCTATGTCACGCTGGGAATTTTCCTGCTGATCGCGGCGCGGAATCCCTCCGCGCACCGCAGCCTGATCGCGTTTGCGGGCTGGTCGAGCGTTGCGCACGCCGCGGTCATGGCCGTGCAGTCCGTATACGATGTGGCCGAGCGCGTTCATTTCCTGGTCGGCGTAGGTTTGTTTGCGATCATCGGCGTCGCCCTGATCGCCCTCTCGCCGGCAAGGTTCAGGGTGGCCGAGGCCTGATAGCCGTACGGACAGGCGCTCGACCTCTATCCCCGGCGTTGCTAGGATACGTCGCAGGGCCATGCCTGCGAAAAACCCAGTGAAAAAGAAGGGGCGCGCGAAACGCCACGAGCTGGTGGAGCGGCTGCGGGCCTTGCTGCGCGGGCGCTTCGGCATTTGCGCGGGGGAGCGCATTGGTGTGGCGGTCTCCGGTGGCGCAGATTCGGTGGCACTGTTGCGCTTGTTTGTGGAATTGCGGGAAGTGCTGGGTGTTGTTCTTTGCGTGGTGCATTTCAACCACAAGCTGCGGGGGAAGGCTTCGGACGCAGATGAAAAATTCGTTGCCAAGCTTGCGGCGGAGCATGGATTGGAGTTTTTCGCCGCGCAGGAAAACATTGCCGCGAAAGCCCGGCGGGAGCGGGCGAATCTTGAGGATGCGGCGCGGCGCGCGCGTTACGCGTTTTTCGAGCAGGTAGTGAAGGAAGGGCGCGTTTCGCGCGTTGCGGTGGCGCAGACCGCGGACGACCAAGCGGAGACGGTGCTGGCGCACATTTTGCGCGGCACGGGACTTGCGGGTCTGGCCGGTATTCACCCGCAAGCGGGCAGCGTGTTCCGGCCGCTGCTTGGGATTCGCCGCGACGCGCTGCGCGCCTACCTCCGGGACAAACGTCAGGCCTGGCGCGAGGATGCGAGCAACCGGGATGGAACGCGAACCAGAGCGCGCATCCGGTATAAATTGATGCCGTTTTTGGAGAAGAAATTTCAAAGCCCGGTTGTCGAGCATCTGTGCCAACTGTCGGAACTCGCGCGCGAAGATAATGCGCATCTCGAGTTTGAATGCGAGCTGCGGCTCTCTGCGGTTGCCAAGGAACGGGCGGATGGCATGGCCATCGGGATCCGGGAGCTGGCAATCGGAAAAAAGCAGCCGAAGAATCAAAGTCGAAATGAGGAAGAATTCTGGCGCGAGGGCGCCCGAGCGATGGCCAAGCGAATGGTGCGCCAGCTGGTGAAGCGGGTGAAACCGCGCTTGGGAGAATTGACTTCCCTACACGTGGAATCGGTGCTTCACCTCGCTGAAGAGGGCCTCTCAGGAAAGATTCTGCAATTGCCCGGCGGGGTGGAAGTGCGCCGAGAACGCGACTCGCTGGTTTTTAGTGCAGCGTCCTCGCCGAAGGACACGTCCGAGCCCGGAACTTTTTCGTTACACGTGCATTTGCCCGCGGCCGGCGAGGAGTTGCGGCTTGATACACTTTCTTGCATCTTGCGCCTTCGGGTGATTGACTGGCCCTCGGAAGGGCGAGAAACTAGTAAGACAGGGGCGGTTCTGGACCGTAGCCGGTTGCGTGCACCTCTTGAATTGCGGAATTGGCGTCCCGGGGATGCCATGCGGCCAAGAGGCCATCAGAATCGGCACACGGTGGCGAGGCTCTTGAACGAGCTGGGCGCGAGCCGCTGGGAAAAAGAAAGCTGGCCAGTGCTGACAAGTGCGGGGAAATTAGCCTGGGTCCTGGGCCTGCCGGTCGCAGAAGAGTTTGCAGTGGTTGAAGGGAGCCGTGCAGCGGTGGTGATTACCGAGGAAGCCTCATCGTGAGCCGTGCAAAGGCTGCTTCCTACTCCGCGGCCCGCATTGCCGGCCGCGTGAAAACGCTGGGGCGCGCAATTTCGCAGGCGTACCGCGGACGGCGGCTGGATATTGTGGTGACGATGGACCGCTCGTTCGTGTTTGCCGCCGACCTGGTGCGAGCGATTGATGGGCCGGTGGCGGTGCATTTTGTGCGCGAAGATGTGCGCGACGTGGAAATGGACGGGCGGGTGCGGCGCGAGGTTTTTTTCGGGAATCGCGAGACCACGGGCAGCGGCGAGGAGCGCCCGGAATATAAAGGGCGCGACGTTCTGCTGGTGGATGCCGTGCTCGACAGCGGGGTTACGCAGGAGTTTCTGCTGCGGCGAATCGGCGAAAGCAGGCCGCGATCGCTGCGCCTGGCGGTCCTGCTGGACAAGGCTTCGAAGCGCCGGGTGGCACTGGAGCCCGATTACTTTGGCTTTCAGACTGCATCTAATTTAATGTGGTCTGGGTACGGGCTGGCCGGCTCGAACGGCCTGGGGCGGAACGGGAAGTCTTTGGTCAGTGGCGACCGCGCAAGCGGCGGTTCCAAGCGGGCAAAAAAGCGAAAGCGGTGAGGCCGCCATCGATATTTTTTAGATTTTTGTAGGGGCTTGATTGTGAGGGTAATGTGAATTCCACGGCAAAAACAATTCTATTCTGGATCTCGATCGTATTCCTGGGCGTGATGCTCTGGAAGCTGGTCTCCGCCAACGGGCAGGCTGCGCGTGAGGACACGCCAAGCTATAGCGAATTCATGGCCAAGGTCGACGAGGGCGACGTCAAGGAAGTGACGATGTACCTCTCGCCGAACAGCTACGAGATGCAAGGCGAGTACGTTCGTCCTGCAAACCGCAAATTCCGCGTCACCATCCCCAAGGAGAACGCGCCGGAGATCACCAAGAACCTGCGGGACAAGGCGGTCCAACTTAGTGTGAAAGAAGTGCGCAGCGGCGATTGGGTTCTGATTCTTTTGAATGCCCTGCCCCTGCTGCTGCTTGCCGGGTTCGTATTCTTCCTGATGCGGCAGATGCAGGCTGGCGGCAACAAGGCGTTGAGCTTCGGCAAGTCTCGCGCGCGGCTGCTTTCCGCGCAGCAGAAGAAAGCGACATTTAAGGATGTGGCCGGCAGCGATGAAGCGAAGGAAGAACTGCAGGAGATCATCGAGTTCCTGAAAGACCCGCAGAAATTCCAGAAGTTGGGTGGGCGCATTCCGAAGGGCGTGCTGCTCGTCGGGCCTCCAGGCACGGGCAAAACTTTGCTGGCGCGGGCGATTGCCGGCGAAGCGAACGTGCCGTTCTTCTCGATTTCTGGTTCGGACTTTGTGGAGATGTTCGTTGGCGTGGGCGCGAGCCGCGTGCGCGACCTTTTTGAGCAGGGCAAGAAAAATGCTCCGTGCATCATCTTCATTGATGAGATTGATGCGGTTGGGCGGCATCGCGGAGCGGGTCTTGGCGGGGGACACGATGAGCGCGAGCAGACTTTGAACGCGTTGCTGGTGGAGATGGATGGATTTGAATCGAACGAAGGCGTGATCCTGATCGCGGCGACGAACCGTCCCGACGTGCTGGATCCCGCGCTGCTGCGCCCCGGGCGTTTTGACCGCCGCGTGGTTGTGGCGCGCCCCGACGTGAAGGGCCGCGAAGAGATTCTCCGCGTGCACACACGCAAGGTTCCTCTTTCGGATGACGTGGATCTTTCGATCATTGCGCGCGGCACGCCGGGGTTTTCCGGCGCCGACCTGGCGAACCTGGTGAACGAAGCGGCGCTGTGGGCGGCGAGACAGAACCGGAAGTTCGTGGCAATGGACGATTTTGAAATGTCGAAGGACAAAGTGCTGATGGGCGTGGAGCGCAAGTCCATGATCCTGTCGGACGAAGAGAAGCGGAACACGGCGTATCACGAGGCGGGGCACGCGCTGGTTGCGGCGATGACTCCGGGCGCCGATCCGGTTCACAAGGTGACGATTATTCCGCGCGGGATGGCGCTGGGACTAACGATGCAACTGCCCGAGGCGGACAAGCATACCTACACGAAGGAATTCCTGGAAGGCATGCTGGCCGTGCTGATGGGCGGACGCAGCGCCGAGGAACTTTTCCTGGGGCACATCACCACCGGCGCGGGCAACGACATCGAACGCGCCACGGACATCGCCCGCAACATGGTTTGCGAATGGGGCATGAGCGACCTGGGCCCGCTGGCATACGGCAAGAAGGAAGAAGCCATCTTCCTGGGCCGGGAAATCGCCCAGCACCGGGACTTCAGCGAAGACACCGCGCTGCAGATTGACCGCGAAGTGAAGCGGATCGTCAACAGCGGATACGAGAAGGCGAAGAATCTGCTCTCCACGCACAAGGAAACGCTCGACAACATCGCGCAAGCGTTGCTGGTGCGCGAAGTGCTTGACGCCAACGAAGTGCGCTTGTTGATGGAAGGCAAACCGCTTCCGGAGAAGCCGCGGACGCCTCCTACGGCACCGCCGACTGCGGCGGCACCGGCGACGGATCCCAAAGTGGTCCGCCCCGAAATGCGCCCGGCGCCGGGCTTCACGCGCGGGGATTCGCCGGCAAAGGCCTGACTTCGCCGGGTTTGAAATTTCCTCCAGGGGCCCAAAAAATCGGGCCCCTACTTTTTTGCCCGGGGAGGCGTACAATACGGCCATGGGACTGAAAGAGGGCGAAAACCTGAATATCACTTGCCCGTGCTGCCAGGCGAAGCTTGTGGTGGATCCGATCTTCGGCGCGGTGCTATCGCACGAGGCGCATGTGAAGCCCGGGCCGGACGTGGACTTGACGCAGGCGCACAACATCCTGGAACAGCAGAAGAAGAGCCGGGAAGACAAGTTTGCGGATTCTTTTTTCCAGGAAACGCACAAGGAAGATATTCTCGCCAAGAAATTCGAAGAAGCCATGAAGAAGGCCAAGGACGCACCCGCCGGGAAGCCTATCCGCGATTTCGATTTGGATTAGCGGGCGGCCAACAAATAAGAGACGCCCGAAGGGTTTGCCGGAGTGGCGACCGGACAGAAAATGTGTCACCCCTACGGGGCTTGGATCTTCGATGAATGGAATCCCAGCGCTCACGCACTGGGCTAGCATCTTTCGCGCCTCCGGCGCTGGACTGTTTTATCGCTTTGGTGCTCTCCCACGTTAAACTACCTGCGACATGATTCGACGCAAGATTTTTCGCTTGAGACTCCGTTCTCGCGCGCTGGTGCTGGGCGAACGCACACTCGTGATGGGCGTGCTGAACGTGACGCCGGACAGTTTTTCGGATGGCGGGAAATTTTTCAGGGCCGCGGATGCCGTGAAGGCCGCGCTGGCCATGGAACGGGCGGGCGCGGACATGCTGGATATTGGGGCGGAGTCAACGCGGCCGGGTTCCTCGGGAATTTCGGGAGAAGAAGAGCTGGAACGGTTGCTGCCGGTGCTGCGGGGGCTGCGCGGGCGATTGAAGATTCCCATTTCGATTGATACGCAGAAGGCCCGTGTGGCGGAGATGGCGATCGGCGCGGGCGCGGGCGCGGAAATGTTGAACGACATTTCGGGGCTGCGGCAGGATCCGAAGCTTGCCGAGGTCGCGGCGCGATTGGGCGTGCCTATCGTGCTGATGCACATGCGCGGGACGCCGCGGACGATGCAGAAAAAGCCGTGGGCGAAGGATGTCATGAAAGACGTAAGCCGCGGACTTCGCGAATCCGTGACTATCGCGCGGCGGGCCGGCGTGCGCAAATCGCAGATCATTCTTGACCCGGGGGTGGGCTTCGGGAAGAGCTTTGCGCAGAATTACGAATTGCTGGCCAAGCTGCCTGCACTTGCAAGATTGGGATACCCGCTGCTGGTAGGTACATCCCGCAAAGGATTTCTCGGTGCGACGCTTGCACGGAATGGCAAACCATTGCTAGCGGGTGAGCGGATCTGGGGAACAGCAGCCACGGTGGCGGCTAGCATTTTGCAGGGCGCGCATATCGTCCGGGTCCACGATGTGGAGGAAATGGTTCAGGTGGCGAAGGTAACCGACTGCCTGCTAAAAGCCTGAAGCGCGAGGGGCGGCAACGAATTTTCGGGCGCACCGGACCGCTCGAAGAACTTAAACGGGTTTCAAACCCTGGGCGCGGACGGCCCGCTTCGATTGATCACGCAGCATGAGAACGCGAACAAAAATCAGCAGCGCCACCAGGCCCCCGCCAAAAAATGAAACAAGGGCTCTTTCGACGGCAGTGGTGATTGCTTCCGCGGCGCCCGCACCGACGGCAATGCGCAGCGGCGGGCCGGGTTTTCCCCGGTTGTCACGACACCCGAGCAGGTAGGTGCCGTCCCGCGGGACGGTGAAATTGAGAAAAGAGACGCCGGAACGGTCGCGGTAGTTGTAAGTGAAGTGGCCGGAGGGGGCGCTCATCGGGATCTCGTCGCCGTCTGGAAGCCCGTGAAGTTCGCAGCGAACACCGGACCTCAGAGCGAACAACGAAGAGGGGGCTGAATTCCCACGGAACGTTTGCTCCAGGAACACGGTATAGGAGAGATTGCGCTTCAGGTCAACATCCATTTCACCAGGGACGTCGGCGTAGGCCATGGACGAACCGACGCGTTGAATTTCGGTGACCATGAAGAAGGCGGCGAGTCCCAATCCAGCCAGGGAAAACGGAATGGCCAACGCCGCCCACCACAGGCTTGGCCGGATGGATTGTGTCTGAGTCATCGTCCGCACCTCGAATTAAGCGGCACCAAGCATATCGCGAGAAGGGCAAATTACAATTTGTTCGAGCGCGGTGGGATATAATTCGCCCGCTAATTCTTATTCGAGTCTTACGGAGCTGAAATGAATATTCGCCGCCATCTTCCTTTATGCCTGGGCTTATACCTTCTGGCCGGTTTCCTGCCGGCGATTGCGCAGATTCCGACGGTGAAGACGGACTCGTTGCACCCAGGGCAAGCGGCCAGGGGCGCGGCGGCGTGTTCGGCTACGGAGACGTCATCGTGTGCGCAGGCGGCGGCGAAAATTACGCCGATAGTGATGGGCGAATCGCCGCTGGAAGAGAATTTGCGGCGGCTGACGGATGGGATCGGCGGCCGTGTGACCGGTTCGCCGGAGATGGCCAAGGCGGTGGAGTGGGGCGTGGCGGGATTTCGGGCGGCGGGAGTGGACGTACACACGGAGAAATACAAGATGCCGGTGGCGTGGAGCGAGGGCGAGACGCGGCTCGAATTGCTTGGCCCAGAGCGCTTTCCGGTTTCACTTGTTTCGATAGGGCTTTCGCTAGCCACGCCGGTCGGAGGGTTGGAAGGCGTCCTTGTGAATATTGGAACCGGCTCGGAGGCTGATTTCGCGCGGGCGGGAAGTTCGGTGAAGGGGGCGATCCTGATTGTGCACACGGAGGTCAGCTACACGTGGAACGATCTCTTCAACGAATACTTCAACCCGCCGGCGATTATTGAGCGCGCGCTGAAGGCGGGGGCGCTGGCGATCCTGTGGACCGGGGAGCGCGAGAGGAAGCTGCTGTACCGGCACACGAATACCACGGACGGCAAACTGGAGCGCATCCTGCAAGCGGTTGTGGCGAGGGAAGACGGATTGCGGCTGGAACGCGCGGCGCTGGCGAATCCCGGGAAGGTGCGGGTGCGGCTCACCATGCTGAACAAGATCGGCGGGCCCGTGGAGCAGCAAAACGTGGTGGGAGAAATTCGCGGATATGAGAAGGCGGACGAAATTGTGGTGCTCGGAGCGCATTTGGATTCGTGGGAGCTCGGCACTGGTGCACTGGACAACGGGTGCAATGCGGCGCTTGTGATTGAAGCCGCGCGCGCGATTAAGGCCAGCGGGCTGCTGCCGCGGCGCACGATCCGGTTCATTCTGTTCAGCGGAGAAGAGGAGGGATTGCTGGGCTCATGGGCGTATGTGGAGGCGCATCGCGGGGAGCTGGACAAATACCGGGGCGTGGTGATTTTCGATTCGGGGATCGGACGCGTGACCGGTTATTCGCTGGGCGGGCGCCGCGACATCGAGCCGGCGGTACGGGAAATTTTGAAACCGTTCGCGGGATGGGGTGTGGATAGCCAAACGTATGACGCGAGTTGGGGCACGGACCACTTTGATTTTTTGCTGGAGGGCGTGCCGAACCTGGTGGCGAATCAGGAGGTGGCGAACTACCTGCAGAATTATCACGCGGCTTCGGACACGTTCGACAAGGTGGACATTCGGGAGCTGAAGTTGAACACAGTGCTGGCGGCGGTTGCGGCATGGGGAATCGCGGATCGTCCCGAACCGATTGGCCCACGTTATTCGCGCGCGCAGATAGAGACGCTGCTGAAGGAAACCGGCCTCGACCAGCAGCTGAAAACCCTCGGCATGTGGGCGGATTGGGAGAGCGGTTTACGGGGAAGAAAACCGTGACGCGCTGGCACCCGTCAGCACCGGGGTTCGAGCTATACTGAGGATGTGAGCGGAAATCCACATAAAAGCGAGAGTTTGGCGGCGGACAGGGCGCACGCGGCGTTCAAGATTCTGGCGCTGGACTATGGGCGGACGAAGATCGGGCTGGCGCTGGCGGACAGCGAGGCGCGGATTGCGCAGCCCTACGACACGATGGAGCGCATCAACCGGAATGAGGATATGCGCAGGCTGCGAGAGCTGGCGCGGGATCTTGGCGTGCGGCAGATTGTGGTGGGGCTTCCCCTGCGGCTAGACGGCACGGGCGGAGAAATGGCCGACGAGGCAACGCGATTTGCGCAGCGCGTGCACAAACAGACTGGCTTGCCTGTCGAATTGGCGGATGAGCGGCTGAGCAGTTGGGAAGCCGAGCGAATCCTGGAAGAAGAGATGGGGCGGCGGATTGTGCACGAAGAGACTCCGCACGGACGCCGGAAAACGGCGGGCGCGGCGGATGGAAAGTACACCGTGGATGCCGTTGCCGCGATGGTGATTTTACGGGAATATCTGGCACGCACGGCCCTGATGGAGGGGAGCCGCTAATTTGAAGATTTTCGCCGCCCTGATCCTGCTGCTCGTAATTGCCGCCGGTGCCGCCGCTGGCTACCTGTGGTATTGCATCGAAACACCGTATAACGGAATTCCGGATGATGATATCGCTTACGTAGACATTCCGCACGGGGCTTCAAGTCGGGCGGTGGCGCACATCCTGAAAAAGGCCGGAGTGATCCGGAATTCGTTTGCGCTTGAACTCTATGCGCGGCGCCATCCGAAGCGGACGCTGGAGGCCGGCGAATACCTGTTCGATCACCCGCTCTCAGGCAAGGAAGTTTTCTGGAAGTTGGCGAACGGCGAGGTTTACCAGCAGCCGTTCACGGTGCGCGAAGGGGAAACCATTTTTGACATTGCACGCGATCTGGAAGCCGCGAAGTACATGCCGGCCGATGATTTCCTGAAAGCGGCGGAGGATCCGAGCGAGATCAAGGATCTATTTCCCGAGGCAAGAACGCTGGAAGGTTTTCTGTTTCCCGCGACCTATAATCTCCCGAAGCACGCGCCTGCCGAGGAGCTGACCGGAATGATGGTGAAGAAATTCCGGGAGGCGCTGGCGAAGGTTTTGCCGAATGGGGACACGGGAACTGATCCGTCGGTTTCAATCGGCTCCGTGGTTACGCTGGCTTCGCTGGTGGAACGCGAAACCCCGAAGCCGGAGGAGCGGCCGCTTGTTGCGGGCGTGTTCACCAACCGGCTGTCAAAGAACATGCCGCTGCAGTGCGACCCGACTGTCATTTACGCGCTCCAGATGGACGACGAGTACAACGGCACACTCAGGCTGAGGGATTTGCGGCTTAATTCACCGTACAACACTTACGTGAACCGGGGATTGCCGCCCGGGCCGATCGGGAATCCCGGCGAGGTTGCGCTGCGCGCGGCTTTGCATCCGGCAGAGACCGACTATCTTTATTTCGTGGCCAACACGCAGGGCGGGCATTTTTTCGCGTCATCACTGGCGGAACACAACACAAATGTGGCCAAATATCACCGCCTGCTGAACGGTGAACCCGCGGAACCTCCAGTGGTGGAGGCGCATCATACACATGCGGGCGGCCCGACGCGCAAGGGCAAACGATGACCGACGCGCTCAAACACAAGAAGGACATGATTCTGGAAGCGGCGCGCGACCTGGGCGTGCAAAAGTGGACGGTTGCGGAGATTGACCAGCTGCGGCGCAAACTGCTGGCGGATCACGGCGAAGCGGGAAAGACCGGGAACGATTACATTGCCGATGTGCTGAAAGGCGCGGGCTGGAAAATCGAGTTGACCGACCGTGAGGAAGCGGAAGAGCGGTTTGAGGAAGAGTTTGAAGATATTCTGCATTTCAAGACGCTGCAGGACGCGGAGGTGAGCCTGACGCGTCTGGACGAACTGCTGCGGCGTTTCCGCGCACATGGCGAGCGGGCGGCCATGGAACGGGTATTGGAAATCGCGCGCCTCGGAAAGCGCCGCGCGGAGATGATTTCGCGCAACCGCAAGGTGGAAGAGCAGAAACGGAAAGAGAAGAAAGAAATTACGGAATGGTTCCGCATCTGGCTGGAGGCGCCGGACGCCTTTTTTGACTGGCTTGACGTGCGCAAAGCGTCGCCGGAGTTTCGCACCACGTTTGGCGAAATCGAGGAAGAGTAATCTTGCTGCCGGAAAACAACCTGCCTGATTTGCCGCCCTATTCACTGGATGTGCAGGCGATGGACCTTGGCTCCGACATCAAAGCCGTGGGGCTTGAATTGATCGGGACGGAAAGCCGTGAGCCGGTACGGGGCGAGGAAGCCGCTTCGATCTGGACAGCGGTGTTTCCCGCGCTGGCAGGCGATGAGGCGTGGGTGTTCGATTTTTTCAGCCATCTGGATCGCGTTCGCGAATACTGCAAAGGCCATGAAGTGGAATTTCGGGAGGCGGCCAATCGCTGCGTGGTGATTCCTCAGCCCTCGGGAGAGAAATTGCGTGGACTGATCGCGCGCTTCGCAGGGGAAACTTTCGGATTGAGGTGCGGCGCTGCGGCAAATGAAGCAGACGCCACGGTGGAGAGCGAGCTTTCACATCGAGGACTGGACGCTTATCAGGATGCTTACGCGCGATACACTTTTTGCGCGATCTGCGAGCCGGATGATGGCTGGGTGACGCTGCTGAGCCGGACTTTGTGGCCGAGCGAAATCATTCGCCGTGCTCGGCCGGCGCTGCAACCGTTTGACGTGCACATCGCACGGCCCCAGTAAGGAAGCAGTTTGACGCTCCACTGGATGGTTGCTAAATTGCCTAGTTTGGATAGAAGCTGCGGAATTCACTGATGAAACGTACCTGGAAGCGCATGATTCTGGTGACAGTGTCGGCGGCGGCTTGCGGTTGCGGGCACGCGGTCACGAAATCTACGAAGGTGCCCGCAGCGGAGCGGCCCGTTGCGCGGGAGGCGAGCGAGGAAGAGCTGCTCGATCGGTACAATGCGCTTGCGCGCGGCCTGAAGAGCATTGATGCCATGTTGGAACTGAAGCCGACGGCGGGCACGAAGTACAGCGGCGTGATTGATGAATACCACGAAGTGAAGGCATTTTTGCTGGCGTCGCGCCCGTACAACATCCGAATGATTGGCCAGGTGCCGGTCGTCGGGAAAACCGTGTTTGATATGGTGAGCGACGGGCAGACGTTTGAAGTCTCGATTCCGCCGAAGAATAAATTTCTGGTCGGCCAGGTGGCGCTGGAGCGGCAGAGCAGTAAGCCCATTGAAAACCTGCGGCCGCAGCACCTGGTGGAAGCCGTGTTGTGGCCGGAAGTGCGCAAAGAGGAAGTGGTGCTGATTGAAGAGTACAACGACGAGAACGCCCGGTATTACGTGCTGACGGTGCTGCGCGGGGGATACAAGTCGGAGATTTTGCGGAAGATATGGTTCGATCGCGCTGATCTGCATATGGTGCGGCTGCAGTCGTACGGGCCCAAGGGCGCGCTGCTTTCCGATGTGCGGTATGCGAACTGGCAACCTGTCTCCGCCGGGAGAGCCGAGGAATATCCGATGAGCATTCGCATCGAACGGCCTCGCGACGAATATCGCCTGGACCTGGCCATCAGCAAGATCGCGTTGAATGAGGCGCTGGAGGCGGACCGTTTTAGGCTAGAACCGCCAGCGGGCGCGGAGATCGTGCACGTCGGGGAAAATTCCGCGGATAAACGGCCATGATGGGCCAGTTTGTTTTTCGCAATCTTTTTCACCGGCCCGTCCGCACGCTGATTGGCGTGCTCGCGATTGCCGTCGAAGTGACGCTGGTGATCATCATCGTGGGGCTTACTTCGGGGATGCTGCAGGAAACTGCCAAGCGCATTGAAGGAATTGGCGCGGACATCCTGGTGCAGGCGCCTTCGGCGCAGATCTTCATTGTGATGAGCGGCTCGCCGATGCCGGTCAAGATCGGTGAAAAGATTCATGAGCTGAAGTACGTGCAATACGTCAGCCCGGCGTTTCTGCAGTTCAACACTTCCGGCGGCGTTGAGACCATCTGGGGAATTGATCCCATTTCCTTTCGCGACGTTTCGAATGGCTTCGTGTTTCATGAAGGGCACGACTTGGAGGGGCCGGACGACATGCTGGTGGACGACTGGCAGGCCAAAGCCAAGCACGTGAAGGTTGGTGACACGTATACCTTGCTGAATCACGCCTGGAAAGTTGTGGGCATCGTGGAGCATGGAAAGGCGGGGCGCATTTTCGTTCCTATTACCACGCTTCAGGAGTTGGTGGGGGGGCGCGACAAAGCGACCATTTTCCTGGTCAGGTGTACCCGGTCCGAGCACACGCCGGATGTGATTGCGGAGATCAAGGAACTCTTGCCCAACTATCCGGTGCGGCCGGTGAAGGAATTCATGACGCTGATGACGTCCACCAACATTCCGGCGCTGCAGACGTTTATTAATTCCATGATTGCGCTGGCGGTTTCGATCGGATTGCTGGTCATCTTCCTCTCGATGTACACCACCGTACTGGAGCGGACGCGTGATATTGGCGTGCTAAAATCATTGGGTGCCAGCAAATTCCTGATTATCCGCGCGCTTCTGGCGGAAACCACTTTGCTATGTTTGCTGGGAATTGTTGCCGGCATCGGCCTGAGCTATGTGGTGCGGGCTGGCTTCCTGAAGCTGTTTCCGACCCTTTCCATTCTGATCACCGCGGGCTGGGTATTGCGCGCGGGGCTGATCGCCATTGTGGGCGCGCTGATTGGCGCGAGCTATCCGGCGTGGCAGGCGAGCCGCAAAGACGCGGTTGAAGCACTCTCTTACGATTAAGGAGCCAGGGGAAACTAGGCAGAGATGGCAATCACAGTTACAATACGAACGAATTCCACCGGAAATGCGGAGCCCGAGCTCAAAACCTTGGAGCCGATACTCAAAGTCGAGAACGTCTGGAAGCTGTATCACGCGGGCAAAGTGGAAGTACCGGCGCTGCGCGGCGTAAATTTCGAGGTTTTGCCCGGGGAATCGGTGGCAGTGATGGGGCCATCGGGCTGCGGGAAGTCTTCGCTGCTGTATGTGATCGGCGGACTGGCGAAAGCTTCACGAGGGAAAGTGCTGGTGGATGGCAACGACCTGGTTGCCATGAGCGATGCGGAGCGCACCAAGCTTCGCCGGCACAAAATCGGATTTGTTTTCCAGCGGTTCAACCTGCTGCCGGCGTTGACGGCCAAGGGCAACATCGCAATTGCGCAGTACATTCACGGCGACGGTTTCGATCCGCACCGCTTCGAAGTTGTGACCAAGATGCTGGGCCTCGAGGGAAGACTGGAGCACCGGCCATCGGAGATGTCCGGCGGCGAGCAGCAGCGCGTGGCCATTGCGCGGGCGATCATCAACGAGCCGAAGATACTGCTGGCCGACGAGCCCACCGGCAACCTGGACACGAAGAATTCCGAAATTGTGCTGGAAATGCTGCGGCGTTTGAATAAAGATCTGGGACAAACCATCGTCATGATCACGCACAACCCGGAGGCCACCACCTATTTCGACCGCGTGGTGCACATGCGCGACGGTGTGATAGTGGACGGAGTGCCGGCAGACTGAGCCATGGCGGGAATCGGTCAATTCTTTTATCGGACATTTTTCTGGTGCTACGAGCGCGGCTCGTGGCAGTACGACGTTGCGGTGATTCTGATTCTGTTTTTTGTGTTCTCGCCGAAGAGCTGGTTTCACGACCAGCCGCAGGTGGGCCTGCCGGTGAATTCGACGCAGGTGGAACTGCTTTCGAAATCGGGCGAGACGGAAACCTATAAGGTGGATTCCCGCGTATTGGCTCCGCCTACGCGTACACCCGCGCTTCAAAACGACCTCCACAATGTGCTTCAGAAAGCCGGCCCAGGGCTGCAGGACGGCCGCTTCGCGATTGGCAAGATTGAGCCCCTGCGCGACGCAAGCGGCAACGTTATCGCCTACCAAGTGGAAATCAGTCACTAATCCAGCGGTACAATTAGCCGTCGCGCCATGAGAGTCGGTCGCGCTCGCCATGTGCTACGATTTGAAGGTACACAGTTTCGAACGGGACAGGGGAAGCATTGAGAAAAACCGCCCTTTTTGCCTTGATTCTGCTGCTCGGTTGGCTGGAGCTTCCGGCCTCGGCGGGCAGCAGCCAGAACTCCGGAAAACTGACGATGGATTACGTGCTGACCATGATGGACAGGTCTGCGGAGGACTTCCGCAGCCTGACGGCGGGGCTGGACCACGTGAAATATACGGCCGTGGTGAAGGATACCTCGACGGAATCGGGCGAGATTTATGTACGCAAAGATCAAAAACTGCGCATCGATTTCATTACCCCGGATCCTCGCACGATCATCCGCAATGGCGACAATCTGTACATTTACACACCAAAGATCAATCGCGTTGAGGAATACAACATCGGGAAGAACCGCGTCCTGGCGGATCAATACCTGGCGCTGGGATTCGGGACGCGGACGGAAAATCTGAAGAAAAGCTATACGGTGAGTTTATCGGGAGAAGAAGAGCTCGACGGGCACAAGATGGCGCTGGTCGAGCTCGTGCCGCGCTCCGATGAAGTGCGCAAGCAGATCACAAAGATTGTGATGTGGGTGGATGAGGCCTCCTGGCTGCCGGTGCAGCAGAAATTTCTGGAAGCGGGCTCCGGCGACTACACGATTTCCCGGTACAAAAATGTAATGAAGAACCTGAAGATCGGCGACGGCAAGTTCAAAGCTGATTGGCCGAAAGGCACGAAGATCGAAAAGCCGCGCGACTAAGGGACGGTTGGTTTAGGCCCGCGCTCCTTCCCTTTCCAAGAGCTTCTGTTTGCGTTGCAGACCCCAACGGTAGCCTGCGAGTTCTCCGTCGGTGCGAATCACGCGATGGCATGGCACGACGATGGAGGTGGGATTCGTGGCGCAGGCGCGGGCAACGGCGCGCACGGAATTCGGCTTGCCGAGTGCGCGCGCGACTTGCGTGTAGGTACGGGTGGCGCCCAGAGGGATTTTCTGGAGTTCCTGCCAGACGCGGCGCTGGAATGCGGTGGCCTGTACATCGAGTGGGAGATCCTTGCTGGGGGCGTGGCCATCCACGCGGCTGAGAATCTCTTTCAACCAACTTTCGTTGGAAGCCGCCGAGCGTGCAATCTCCGCGCGGGGGTATTCTTTCTGTAGAGCGCTTACGAGAGATCTTTCATCGTCTCCGAGGTAGACGGCGGAGATTCCGCGCTCGGTGCCCGCGACGAGCACCTTGCCCAAAGAACTTGCTGCCACCGTGAATCCGATTTTCATTCCTGCTCCTCCCTTCCGGTACGAGGCCGGGGTCATTCCCAACTGCGCATTTGTTTTTTCGTAGACGCGGCTCGGCGAGCCGTAACCGCAGGCGTAGAGCGCTTCTGAGATATCCACGCCTTCACGGAGCATTTTCTTGAATTTTTCGAGGCGTGCGGCGTGCGCGAATTCCCGCGGCGACAAGCCGGTTACGCGGTGAAAGACGCGGCGCAACTTCGCGGTGGAGGCGTGCAACTGCGCGGCGATGGGGCCGAGACGGATCGAGTCTTCCTCACTCGCGCCGCCGAGGAGTTTCGCCGCCTGCTTCACGAGCGAAATCGCTTCCAACTGTTCCTGGGGACGGCAGCGCCGGCACGGCCGGTAGCCATTTTTTTCTGCTTCCTGGGTGGTGCGGAAAAAAACAGCGTTCTGGCGAAGCGGGCGCCGCGCAGGGCACGTTGGCCGGCAATAGATGTGCGTGGAGCGCACCGCGAAAAAGAATTTGCCGTCGGCGCGCGGGTCGCGGTGCAGGGCGGCTTTCCAGAACTCCGCGGCGGCTTCTGAGGAAATGTTGTCGGCTTGCGTCATGGTGGACAGTTTGTTCATGCGCCGAGATTACAGAACTTCATGATAGCAATCTATCCGGTTTCGGGCGTCAAAGTCGCTTCAGGCTTCGCCGGGAACGGGCACGACTTCTTCTTCCGGGGCAGCCGGTTTGTGTGGCGCCATAATCACCAGTAATACCGCGGCAAGAATGGTGCCGCTGGCGATCAACGTTCTCAAGGTCAATGGCTCGCCCCCGAGCGACCATCCGAGGAACAAGGCCACGACAGGATTCACGAAGGCATACGTGGCCACACGGGACGCGGTGCTGTGCTTGAGGATATAGATGTAGGCGGAGAAACCGAGCGCGGAGCCGAAGGAAAATAAATATAGAACCGCGAGCCAGGAGCGCAAGGTGACCTGGGCCGGATGAAATTGGTCCAACTCGCCCGTCGCCGCGGCCACAATCCACAAACCCGCGCCGCCCGCCAACGACTGCATTGCTACGCCAAGCAGCGGCGAGTGCGGGACGGGGTGATGCCGCGAATAGATAGAGCCGGCTGCCCACGCGAGCGAACCCAGAATCAGGGTGATGGCGCCGACGGGATTGACACGCTCGGAACCGCCGAGATGCGAGGGACCTACGAGTAACGCAATGCCTGCGAAGCCGAGGACAAAGCCGATGAGTACACGCGGACCCGGTCTGACTCCACCGGGCCGCAGCCAATCGATAATCACCATCCAGAGGGATACAGTGGCCACGAGGAGCGAGGCAATGCCCGAGGGAACGCGGGTCTCGGCCCAAGAGAGCGCTCCGTTGCCGCAAAGCAGCAACAGGAGGCCGGTGATGATCGTGGTGCGCCACTGCTCGGGCGTGGGCTTTTCCTTGCTCAAATGACGAAAAAGGGGATAGAAAACCAAACCGATGGCGGTATGCCTGATCGCTGCGAGAACAAACGGAGGAATCGTTTCGATGCCAACGCGAATGAAGAAATATGTGGAGCCCCAAAGGATATAAACCGCGGCGAACGCAACGAGGACAAGAGTGCGAGGAGCGGCGGAATCGCGCGGGATCGCTGGGGTAACTTCGGAAACCGATGGAGAGGATTGGGAGCTCATTGGCTGACCTAATCAACTCCAAGATAGCGTGAAATGAAATTGAGGACAGCGACCATATTGGAACGAGACGGGTGAAAAGGCGAAGAGGAAGCAAACATATGGAACAATTTTGAATGCGGTACTAGTCCTAAGTGTTTCGATTTAGGACACTTTGGATGTTTTCCACAGGTTGACACTTTCCCCCGTAGGTGGCATTTTGACAGCCCAACTTCTTTCTGGGGTTCGTGTCCGGCACGTCAAGCAAGAGAATTAAAGCAGTGGGTCCTCTGTCGAGTCATCTCTCTGAGGGGTGAGATGAGTGCCAGCAATCACGCATTAGCTTGGAAGAATTTTCAAATTCAGTCCGACGTTACGGCTCGGGCCGCCACCGCGCCCGCTATTTCGCTTCCGGAGCCGCCGGCCGCTCCGCCGGTGCCCGCTCTGCGGGTGATGCCGCTGTTGCGTGCGCCGCAGCCGCGCCGCTTTGTGCGTGTGCCTACCCATGCCGTAGGCGTTCATCTGGAGCAGCGCGAGTGCCCACGGGCTTCCCTGAGGCTGCCCCTGAAGCTCAGGAGCGTCAATGGGGTGCTTGAAGACTATCCCGTAACCCTGGTGACGCGGGACATTAGCTCATCGGGGGTGTTTTTCCTCTGCCCGAAGTCCCTGGCGCTGGAGACCGAAATTGAGCTGGATATCGTGCTGGTCAGCCGGCCGCTGGGCTATGGAAACGTGGTGGTCTCGTCCAAAGCGCACGTGAAGCGTGTGGAGCCGGCAAACATGCCGGGCTGGTTCGGGATCGCTGTGAGCTTTGATGACTTTGCGTTTGACCGGGACGACAACATCCCGGGACGCTTCTCTGCCGTTGACTGACAATCGTTCCTCGATCTGATTCCCTGCGCTCAATCTTCTCGGCCGTGGTGTTTCTGCTACTCTGGTTGCGATGACTCTCCGGCCCGCTCTCCATGGTGTGCTGTTCGATTGGGACGGCACGCTTCTCGACTCCTACCACGCGGACTCTCAGGCTTACCTCGCGATGTTTCGGGAAATGGGTGTGAACTGGGGGCTGGCGGAGCTGGAGCAGCACTATTCGCCGGACTGGTATGCGGTTTACCGGGCTGCGAGAATCCCAGAGGATCGCTGGGACGAGGCGGACCGGGTCTGGCGGGCGTATTACGCGAAGCATCCTTCGAAGCTGATGGCGGCGACGCGCAGAGTGTTGGCGCAGCTGAGTAGGCGGCACAAGCTTGGACTGGTGAGCAGCGGGGATCGCGAACGCGTGAGCCAACAGCTCAGGCAGTTTCGTTTGACGCGGGTGTTTCGTACTCGCGTATTGGGAGGCGATACGGAGGAGAAGAAGCCGCATCCCGCTCCGTTGTTAAAGGCCCTGAAGCAGATGAAGACGGAGGCGCCGCATTGCGTGTACGTGGGTGACACGCCGGAGGATGTGGAGATGGCGCGGGCGGCGGGCGTGCGGGCGATTGCGGTGCTGGGGCCGTTTCCGACGGAGAAGAGATTGCGGGCGGTGCGGCCGGAGACTCTGCTGAATGGGTTGCAGGAGCTACCGAAGTTATTGCGCGAATTGTACGACGATGCCATGTAGCTCACCCCTTCAGGGGTGAGGTTTTTCCATGCACCGGAACGATTTTCGTTGTGGCGATGAAAACCCTCGGGCCTGAAGGCCCGAGCTACAGGTGAACGTTTCAAGGTTTGGTTGCCGGCGGGGTTGTCGCGGTCTGCGAGGCTTCGGCTGGCGGGAACGGCTTGAAGTCGGACCACTTGATGGTGACGCGGACGGGGACTTCGCGGCCTTGCATCTTGTAAACGTCTTCGGAGCGGGAATAGTTGGGGAACCAGTATTTGCCTTCCACGTTTTCGCGGTAGGTTTCGAACATATTGAACGGCAAATTGCCCGGGCGCATCGGGCCGAGGTCGGTAACCCACTTGCCATAAGTCTTCACGACTTCCAGATATTTCTCGTCCACCCAGATAATGCCGTCGAAGAGCGGGTGCTTGCGGTCGAGCGTTTTGGGATGGACTTCAAAAATGTAGCAGTCGATTTCGTCTACTTTTTCGCTGCTCAGGAATTTCACGTTGTATTTCGCGAGCTGGTCGGTGGTCAGAGGAAAGGCCGGGACGCTGCCAAGGTAGTGCGCGTCGTCGGGCTCGAATTGCAGATACTGCAGGGAGGATTCCGGGGCGGCGAGGGCTTTTTCGTAGAGCTGGCCGCCGCTAGAGCGTACGCCCTGGTAAGTGGCGTTGTATTCGCCGGCAAGTTTTCCATCGGGGCCGAATTCCTGGATGCGCACGGTGCGTCGATAGGAATAAAGCGGCCGCTCGGCCTGGTATAAATCCTCTTTTTTCGAAAATGTGCTGATGATCTGGGCTGGCGGCAGGGAGGGTGGGGCTTCCGGCTGGGCCGCCCCGATTACGACACGCTCTATTTTGTGCTCGGGGGGAGGCGCCTGCGGGCCGGCGGGGTTTTCCTGCGCCGTTGCGCATTGGATCGCCAGGAAAGATCCCGTGAGGATTACCAGCAGAATCCGGCGGAGTGTCTGCAAGTTCACGGAATTTGACGGGATGCGCTTCATATGGATTTGGATGCGAGGAGCAGAGGGTTGTGCCGCCTGACGTCCGAAAACCAGTGTAACGCAATGGCGGCAGGGCCGGGCGGCGATTTGGAGGAACGGGCGGGGGCTCTGGTAAACTCGAAATATTGTGAGTGAGGGGATGGTCGCGCGTCGCTACATGGTAACGGGTCGTGTGCAGGGAGTGGGCTACCGGAATTTTGTGGAGCACACCGCGGGCAAGCTGAATGTGGACGGGTATGTGAGAAATCGCCACGACGGGAGCGTGGAAGTTTTCGCGATGGGTACGGCCGAAGAGTTGCAGATGCTGCGCAAGGCGCTGGAGCGAGGGCCGATGATGGCGCAGGTGTCGCACGTGGCCGAAGAGCCGAGTGACGTTGAGGCACGATACGTGGGAAATTTCACGGTTGAATTCACGGAATAACCAGGAGCCGAGCGAATGGAAGATTTGAAGAAGTTGATCCGCGAAATTCCGGATTATCCGAAGCCGGGGATTCTTTTTTACGACATCACCACGCTGCTGAAGGACAAGAAGGGTTTTAATTTGATGATCGACAGGCTATGCGGACACTATAACGGCCATAAGATCGATCTGGTGGCGGGCATCGAGGCGCGCGGATTTATTTTTGCGCCGGCGCTGGCATACCGGCTGAATGCGGGATTCGTGCCGGTGCGGAAGCCGAACAAGCTGCCATCGAAGACGGCGAAGATTTCGTATGCGCTGGAGTACGGCACGGACTCGATGGAAGTGCACGAGGATGCGGTGCAGAAGGGGCAGCGTGTGCTGTTGTGCGACGATTTGCTGGCCACGGGAGGAACCGCGGCGGCAGCGGTACAGTTGATCCGGTCGCTCGGCGGGGTAGTGGAGGGCGCGGCATTTGCGGTGGAGCTGAATTTTTTGAAGGGGCGGGCAAAGTTGCCGGGAATCGACGTGTTTTCGCTGATGAAGTATGACAAGTGAAAGCGCTCCCTACGCCAGCGCTGTTTCCTATTGGTTTCCTTTCGCCTCGTATGCTTGCGACCACAGGAAGCTGGGGACTGCCGTGCTGGGCCTAGTACCCATTTGTCCGGTTACCGGACATTTAGTAGGGGAAACTTAGGTATTCTTAAACAGTTTAGCTTGGCGGCATTGCTGACACAGACCGTTTTCATCTACTGCCAACTCATCTACGAGACGGCGGAACTTCGCTAGGATGAATGCGGAATTATCAAATTCAGGTTCTGGCATTTCAGGTTTATAGCCTTTGTGGTGACATGATAGACATTCGTTCACCCATCGAAGCAGATACGGATACTGCATCAGAAACTCTTCAATATCTGTTCCGCGATTTCCCATTCACACTCCTCAAACCGATTTATACACCATCTTTCTCCTTCAAGTGTTGGTAAGTTAATTGCGACTTGACCTGATACTGATGATGTCGAACACTCCTTCCCTGGCTAAGACTTGGAGTCTCTGGCAGCCACCAGTCCCGAACCACCACTCACGCCGCCTGTGGTAGCATGCTCGCGCCTTGTCACAGAAATCGCAGCAGCAGAGTCTCTGGTTCTCCGTGGTGGTGCTCTTCGCCATCAATATCCTCAATTTCTACGACCGCCACGTCCCCGGTGCGCTCGTCGAGCCCATGCGCAAGGAGTTCCACCTCAGCGACAGCCAGATCGGCCTTCTCGGCAGCGCCTTCATTTGGATCTATGCCATTTTTGGCGTGCCACTCGGGCGCATCGCGGATTCTGCAAGCCGCAAAAAGCTCCTGGCCTGGGGAGTCGTCATATGGACCGCGATGACGGCTTCCGCGGGCCTCGCCACCACTTACGCGACACTGTTCGTTTCCCGTGTAGGCGTTGGGGTCGGCGAAGCAGCTTGCGCGCCGACCGCGACGAGCTGGCTCGGCGATCTGTTTCCACCTACCAAACGCTCTCGAGTGCTCGCGCTTTTCATGCTCGGCGTGCCGGTCGGTGGCGCACTCGGTTTTTTCTTCAGCGGACCCATAGCACAGGCGTATGGCTGGCGAGCCGCAATGGTATTTGCGGCGGTTCCGGCGTTGCTGCTGGTTCCCGCTTTACTGATGCTCCAGGAACCGGAGCGCGGCGCAAGCGAGAGCCATCGCGCGCCACTAGCACGTGCATCGATGTGGAGTGTGCTGCGCATCCCCACGCTGTTGTGGATCATCGCCTCCGGCGCGCTGCTAAATTTCAGCATGTATGCCATCGGAACTTTCTTGCCGGCGTTTCTGAGCCGAGTCCACGGCCTGTCGCTGGGGAAATCCGGCATCGCCACGGGCGTCGTCTATCTAGCCGGAGGCGTGAGTGGGGGAACTATTGCGGGCTATCTGGGCGATTTCATCGTCCAGCGACGCAAAGACGGCCGCATGCTTTGCGCCGCCGTCATGGCTCTAGTGGCCATTCCGTTTGCATGCATGGGAATTCTTCAGCCCGCGGGCTCTTTGTTCGTGGCGATGGCGTTCCTGGCGCTGGCGTACTCTGCCCTCACGACGTATTACGGGCTGGTGTACTCGGCGATACAGGATATAGTGGCTCCGAACCAGCGGGGTGCAGCGATGGCGATTTATTTTATGGCAATGTACATGTGCGGCGCGTCCCTCGGACCGCTCCTCACCGGCAAGTTGAGCGATGTGTTGGCGCATCGCGCCGCGGCCCTGGCGGGTTCAGCCACGGTCACGGAAACTTTCCGCGCCACTGGCCTTCAGCAAGCCATGCTGATTATCCCGGTTCTCTGCATGGCGCTCGCGTTTGTGCTTTATATGGGCTCGCGCACTATTATCACGGATATAGCGCGACAGGAAGATACCGCTGGCGGCACGTCGTGACTCCTGATAAGTCGTGCCAAAGAGAACAATCCATCGGTTCTGTTTACGGCAAGCCTGGATTTGACACCCGCAGAAACAGAGTAAGGTTGAAAGAGGGGCAGGCAGCAAAAACCGCCCTCCGAGGTCGTGCGCATGGTGCAGATTAAAGGATCCGCCATCAAGGAAACGATTAACCAGATCAAGTCCCGCGCCGGCGAGGAAGCCCTTCAGAAAATCCTAGGCCTTCTAGACGAAGAAACGCGAACGATTTGCCAGAATGAAATCTTTTCCTCCTCGTGGTACCCGTTGGATGTTTTCACCCGCTTCCTCGAAGTTGAGATCAGGGTGCTCGCGGACGGAAAGGAAGAAATGGTCACGCGCGGCTCCGAAGTGGTAATCGAAAGGCAGCTTCGTGGAATCTACAAGGCTTTTGTGAAACTTGGCTCCCCTGAATTCGTGATCAAACGAATCGCCGCCGTTCACGCGACCTACTTTCAGGGTGTTCCGATTGAGGTGCAGTTGCAGGGACATGGCAAAGCAGTGGTCAGATACACAGGATTTGAAAAGCAGCACCGAATCATGGGATTCGCGATTATTGGATTTTTCAAAAAAGCGCTGGAGATTTCCGGAGCCACGGACGTGGTCCTTTGCTTCACCGTGCCGATCGAGGAGGGCAAGGCATTTTCCGAGCTCTCGATTTCCTGGAGCTAAACGAAGCGCGTCATATCATGGAAGTCGGGTTACCGGTAAGTTCCTACCAGCACCGGGGAGCAAGCCGAAATTTTCCGGACCAATGCTAGCTACTTAAGAGGAGTGCCCTCGATGATTTCGCGGACGATTTCACGGGCGAAGGATTCGTCTTCGGGCCGTACAAAGATTTTCTTGGCACCAGGTTTATCGGAATCGCAGCGGCAATGAATGCGGTTCGCGTCAAGGGAGAGCTCAATGCCGAAGGAAAAGTCGTCGCCGTCTTGAGACCACACTTCGAGGGTAGCATCTTCGGGATACCACGGATCCGGGTAGGTATCGCGGCGCTTGGGCTCAGCAGCGAGTGGCGCACCAGCGTCGGGAAACTCCGCAGTGGGGTCAAGCACTTCTTCCTCGTCATCGTCGGATGACGGAATAGTGTTTTGAGGTGCGTCGATGCGTAAGAGTTCCTTGGCTCGGTCGAGATCGTTGGGAGAAATCAGAATTCGGTAGCGACACTCCACCCGCATTCTCGCAGTTCTCTCGTAAGGAACCTGGTCAACTTGGTAGGGTATGTCGGCGTTCTTAAGATCGCGGCAGACACCCACACACTCGGTCTGGTCAGCGCACTCCCAGAGCAACGTGAGCGCGTCGTCAAAAGGCGGCTCCTCCTTTGGAAGCTCCTCCACCAGATCCACTTCACAATCGGAGCATCGAACGAAACCGGTGCGGTATTCAACTTTGCATTTAGGACAGAACATGAAAGATGTAGGAGTGTACACTCCAAAGATTGCTAAAGTCCTGGTTTGTCGCCTCTTTTTCTGATTGCTGATACCTGACTACTGAGTACGCTTGCTGTGGCGCTGGCGGAGGGCTTCGAAGAGGACTACGCCGGTGGCTACGCTTACGTTGAGGGATTTTACGGGGCCGGTGGTGGGCAGCGAGACCAGGAAGTCGCAGCGCTTGCGGGTCAATTCGTGGAGACCATTGCCTTCGCCGCCCATGACGATGCCTGTGGGCGTGGTGTAGTCGATGTCGGTATAGTTTTTTTCGGCGGTTTCATCCAGGCCTACCAGCCAGTAGCCTGCTTCCTTTAAATCTTCCATTGCGCGGACGAGATTCGTCACTTTTGCTACGGGCAGGTGAGCGAGAGCGCCTGCTGACGCGCGCGCTACCGTGTCGGTTAGGCCTGCGGCGCGGCGTTCGGGGATGACGATGCCGTGGGCGCCGGCGGCTAGCGCGGTGCGGATGATGGCGCCGAGATTGTGGGGATCTTCGACGCCGTCGAGGAGAACGATTAGGCCGATCTGGCCTTTGGATTTGTTGGCGTGATCGAGGAGGCTATCGAGCGTGGCCGGGGGACGCGCGGCGGCGATGGCTACTACGCCTTGGTGATCGCGAGAGTTGGCGAGGCGATCGAGCTGGCTGCGGTCTTCGAAACGCACGGGGATGTTTTGCGCGCGGGCGAGTTGCACGATTTCTTCGACCCGGGTGTCCTGGCGGCCCTTGGCGATGAGGATGCGGTCGAAGGCGCTGCCGGCTTCGAGGGCTTCGCGAATGGCGTGAATGCCGGTGAGACGATCCATGGGAAGAGAGTTTACAGATGAACGGTCGAAGTTGAAAGTTTGGGGGGAAGAGAGGAAGAAAGATTTAACACAGAGGACACAGAGACCGGACAAGAGGACACGGAGACTTTGCGGCTAGACGCGGCTTGCTAGTCGAGGGCGGAGCAGAATTCGAGCATGCGGGTGCGGACGGATTTTACGGGGACGGCGAAGGGGAGGGCAGCGGCTTCGTCGAGGAGGAGAATGACGCGATCGAGTTCGCCTTCGCCGACGCGGCCGGCGAGCGAGAGACGAATGGGATTGAAAAGATCGCGGCTGCGGACGCCGCAGGTTTCCTTCAAGTATGTGGCGACTTCCTTGAAGCGCTCGGAGGTGAACGGAGCGGGCTCGAGCAGGAGCAGGGCGAGATGGCGGATGACGTCGCGGGCGGCGTAACGCGAGATGGCGGCTTGGGCGTCAGGGGATTGCAGGATTTGGGGGGCGTCGTAGTGGAAGACGGGACGAAGGAGGTTGGCGAGGGCAGCGCGGTCTTCGGCGTAATGGCCTAGGAGTTTGGCGGCGCGCTCGGCCCAGGCGGTTTGGTTGGGAGTGGGATTCCCGGTGAGCCATTGGTTTTCCTGGAGGATTGCGATTACGTCGGCGGCGGTGTAGGGATTCGCGTAGGTGGGATGTTCGGCGATGTGGTCTTCGGGGGGCATGGGAAGAGTTTAGTTTAGCGTGGAATCGGAGTGGGTGCTCAGATGGCTTAAGAGGATTTAACACAGAGGGCACGGAGAAGGAGCACAGGGGACACAGAGAAGAAGGAGCTGACTTAAAAGATCAGCGCTACATGGAAGAAGGGGGAAAGGAAGAAAAGAAAAATTTAGGAGAGGGTGGCGATTACGTGGGCGGCGATGGCTTCGCCGCGGCCTACGGCGTCTACGCCTTCGTTGGTTTTGGCTTTTAGGTGAATTTTTTCTGGGGGGACGCTCAGGGCTTTCGCAAGGGCTTCGCGCATTTTGGGAAAATGCGGGCCTAGCTTGGGGCGCTCGAGGATGACTACGGCATCCACGTGCTCGATTACCAGAAGTTTTTCGTCGAGAAGCTTTCGGGCGTGCTCGAGGAAGAGGAGACTGTTGGCGCCCTTCCACTTCGGATCGGTGTCGGGGAAGTGCGTGCCGATGTCGCCCAGACCTGCCGCGCCTAATAGTGCGTCGCAGAGCGCGTGGGCCACTACGTCACCGTCGGAATGTCCGACGGGGCCTTTGTCGAAGGGGACTTCGATGCCGCCAATGATGAGTTTGCGCCCTTCGGCGAGGCGATGGAGGTCGTAGCCGATGCCACAGCGGACGCTCATGCTTTTTTCTGCTCGAGTTGGAGGTAGAAGCGGGCGAGGTCCATGTCGGAAGGCTTGGTGATTTTGATGTTGCGCTCGGAACCTTGGATGACGTGAACGTCGTAGCCGAGGCGCTCGACGAGGCCAGCTTCGTCGGAGGCGCTCACGCCGTCGGCTTCTGCGCGGGCAAAGGCCTCTTTGAGAAGGCGCATTTCAAAAACTTGAGGTGTCTGCGCGAGGACGATGCGCTCGCGGGGAACCGTGTTAGTGATGAGCGCGACGTCTTCGGGGAGGCTGGCGCGCTTTACTTCTTTCACGGTGTCCATCGCCGGGATGCCCACAATGGCGGCTTTGCAGTGGCGGGCTTCTTCGATCACGCGGGTGATGTGCTCGACGGAAACGAAGGGGCGGACAGCGTCGTGAACCAGGACGAGTTCCGTGTCATTCGAAACGAGTTTCAACGCTGCGGCTACAGACTCTTGCCGGGAATCTCCGCCTTTAATCACACGCACTGGTTGCGTGAATTTTTCCTGGCGAAGGCGCGCTTCGAGCTTTTCGATGCCGTCCTGGCGGGTGGCGACGATGATATGGGTGACCAGCGGGCAAGAGGCTATGCGACGCAGACTGAGAATGGCGATGGGCACGCCGTCGAGCTCCAGAAACTGCTTCGGAGTCTCGGCGCCCATGCGTGTTCCGAGACCGGCGGCAGGAAGGATGGCTGTAATTTGACCCATAGCGTGACAGCAGACCGGCTGAAGCAACACCTTGCGGGCCCAGGCGCGGGATGCAGAAGGGAGAGTGTACCGCAAGAATGGGGTGGAAGAAAAATGGGAGGAGGGCCAAAACGGTGGTTTCAGATGGGTAATGCGGCATGGATCGCTCGCAAGCTTCTGGGGGCAAAAGCGCACAGCCAGGAATGGCTGTGCCACGAGTGCGCGGTTTCTCGGGAGTTTTGTGGCCGGGCTTACACCGTAAAAAGCGACAGCTTCGCAGTCGCACTCAAAAGTAAGAGCGCATTGTCAGGAATGGGAGTTGCTGGCGATTGCCGGGTGGTAGGGAATCCTTGTTATGATACGGAATCTTTTGCGAGGAGATTCCGTGCGATTCCTCTTTGTTCAAACGGAAATATCATGAGCATCGATCAGGATCTGGAAAAAATATTGCTGCAAGAGAAGCGGCTGCAGTTTAAGCAGTTTGATGCGGAAGTGGCTTGGGCGATTGGGACGGCGCTGAAGGCGGCGGCGGAAAAGCGGAAAGTTTCGGTGGCCATCGACATTCAATTGCATGGCATGCCGCTCTTCTCTTACGCGATGGCGGGGATTACGCCGGACAATTGGGATTGGATTCGCCGCAAACGGAATGTGGTGATGCGGTACCAGCGGAGTTCATACGCGATCGGACTGAAATATGAGCGAGCGCATACCACGCTGCACGCGGCTACGGGGCTTGAGCTGAAAGATTACGCGCCGCATGGCGGGTGTTTCCCGATTCTGTTGGTGGGGACGGGATGCGTTGGGACGATAGCGGTTTCCGGATTGCCGCAGCGGGATGATCATGAACTGGTGGTGGCTGTGCTGCAGGAATACCTGCATTTGGAAAAAGAGGATTTGACGCTGGATGCGGGGACGTGATTCTGACAAATACTTCGAAGCAAAGCCCGGGGGCCGGAGTATGCGGTAGAAGCGGCCCACCTCGGAAGGCGGGCCCTACATGGATTCGGAGTCAGGGTAGGGATTGACTGTTGGTGCGTCGATCGCGCCGGGGGGTTCGGGGCGCGCCGGGCGCAGGGAGTGGCCATTGCCGCCGATTACGGCTTCGGCGCGAGTGCCTGTTCCGGCGGCTGCGACGCGGACGGAGCCGGAGTCGGCGCGGTCGTCGAGGCGGCCGAAAATCATTTTGCCGGCGGGCGTCTGGTGAACGGAAGTGACGAGGATGTCCACGGTGCGGTTGATGAGACGGCGGGCGCCATCGACGACCACCATGGTGCCGTCATCGAGATAGGCGACGCCCTGGGTGGGCTCCTTCCCTTCCCCCAGAATGAGCACGCGCATGGATTCACCGGGAAGCACGGCGGGCTTTAGCGCGTTGGCAAGCTCGTTGATATTCAGGACGGGAATATTCTGAACGCGCGCAACTTTGTTGAGGTTGTAATCGTTGGTGACAATTTTGGAGCCGGTGCGGCGCGCCAGCTCGACGAGTTTCTGGTCCACGCCGACGTGACCGGCGACATCGTCGTCCAACACGCGGATTTCGAGCCCCTGCATTTTCTGCATCCGCTGCACGACTTCCAGGCCACGGCGGCCGCGCTGGCGCTTCAGGGAATCGGAAGAATCGGCGACCATCTGTAGTTCATGAAGAACGAAGCGCGGCAAGCCCAGCGAACCATCCAGAAAATGAGTCTCGCAAATATCCGCAATGCGGCCATCAATGAGGACGCTGGTGTCCACGAGCTTCATCAGCGAGGAAGGGGTTGCCTGCGCAGCAACATTCGCCCGACCTGTTAACGTGAGATGTCGCATGTCGCGCCCTTGCCGAGTGCCGATGACCAACCCGAGGTAGCCGAGCGAGAGCAGCGAAGCGAACTCAATGAAGGATTTGGTGGGTTCGGGTTCCGAAGTGCGGGAAACAACGAGCGTAATCAGGAGGGATGCGAGCAGGCCCAGGACAACACCGATCGCACCGCCCACAAGCCCGCTGATCTCCGCGTGGCGAAGTCTTAATTCGGCGAGGAGAATCACCATGGCAATGAAGAAGCCGAGTCCCGCGGCGGAAAGTCCATGGAAATTGAACGGATGCAGGGTGAAACAAAGCGTGACAGAAGTAGCTGTCATCGCAAGGCGAATGACCCAGAAATCCCACTCCTGGCCGCGTAACCCGCGCAACTCTGAACTGGCCAACGAAGACTGCGAAAGAGGACTGCCGGCTTGCCTTGACCCTGGACCGTTCATAAAACCTCACGGTACGGCATACGATCAACCGCTCCGTGGAGCATGGGAGCAAAGAAGGCAACCAGAGGAAAGAGCCCTTCCTGCCGGAGCAGGTCACGTGATGGACTATATACTCTTGAATTAGCGTTACGTCAAGTCCGAGTAAGGAAGGGCCGAAATTGAAGTTTCAGGGGAGATAGAAACGCGGGACGCGCTGGCTGACGCCGCTGATGAGATCGGATGTGACCGTGCCGATGCTGCGTGCGACTACATTGGCGGGATAGACGTGGTTGCCGTCGGTGCCATAGAGCGTGGCGACGTCGCCAACGGCGGCGTCCGGAACGTCCGTGACATCGAGCATCACAACGTCCATCGAAACGATGCCGATGATTGGAGCGGCGTGGCCGCGGACGTATAGCACGCCGCGATTGCCGAGCGAGCGGTGAACGCCGTCGCCGTAACCGGCAGAAAGAACCGCGATGCGCGAGGGGCGCTGGGCAATCCAGGTGGCGTCGTAGCCGACGGCTTCGCCGGGGGCGATGCAGCGGACGCTCATCAGGCGGGCGCGGAGACTCATCACCGGACGCAAGGGCAATTTCTTTTCGAATTCGTTGCGGCGTTCCGGTGGGTCAAAGCCGGGATGATAGCCGTAGAGAATCGCGCCGGGACGCACCATGTCGGCCCAAGTCTCTGGACGCGCCGCGATGGCCGCACTGTTGGCGATGTGGAGGAGACCGGGATCGGCGCCGAGGGAGCGGAGACGCTCGACGGTTGAGTAAAAACGGTCGAGTTGCTGCTTGGTCTGGTGGCCGAGTTCCGTGTCGGTCAAAACTTCGGAAGAGGCGAGATGGGTGAAGGTGCCGGCTAGTGACACGTGCTTGCACTTTGCGAGCTGACAGGCGAAGCAATCAGCATCTTTGGGCATAATCCCGAGGCGGTTCATGCCGCTGTCAATCTTTAGCTGGATGAGAACATTTTTCTTGCGCAGTTTTGCGGCGGCAGCTTCGAATGCGAGAAGTTGCTCGCACCGGTGAATCGCCGGCGTTAAGTTGTGCTGTAGAAGATTTTTTTCTTCGCCGGGCCAGAAGCCGCCGAGAACAAGAATCGGAGTGCGAACACCGGCCTTGCGGATCTCCATGCCTTCACCGGCGGAGGCCACACCGAGCCAGTCGGAGCCGGCCTTCTCGAGAATTTTAGCGATTTGCGGGCCGCCGTGGCCGTAAGCGTTGCCTTTCACGATGGAGAGAACTTTTCGCGGCGTCTTGCGCTTTTCGGAAGCTGGATTCACGTAGTCGCGGATGGCACGAAGATTTCCGGTGAGCGCGGAGAGAGAAACCTCAGCCCAAACAGGGCGTCCAACGAAATCCGGGAGATTCTGATTTTTCTGGCTGCGGGTCATGAATATTCCTGAAAGAACTAGTGTACGGCATTCAAGCGCAACGGTAAAAAGCCGGGATGAGACGCCGCACGCGAGAATGACAACACCAGGAAGGAATGCAATCCTGGGGCCAGGAATAAGTGGTGAAGCGCAAGTGGGAGACTTTGCAAGCTACTGAATGGGAAGCAGATACGGGCAAGCAAAAGAAGGGACGGGAGAGGAGTCAGGAGAGGGTGTGGCGGGCGGGACGCGGTGTGTCAGAGAGCCGATTGTGTGGAGATCCACCAGGTGTTGCCGCAGGGGTCTTTGACACCGCCGCGGAGGTCGGGGTCGCCTGGTTTGTGGACGGGCTCCTGAACTGAGACGCCGCCTGCAGCGAGAGCTTTTTTGTAGGCTGCTTGCGCATCCGGCACATAGACGTGGAGCCAGACGGGGAAGGCCGGATAGGCGCCGCCTGCGTCGGCGATCATCACGACGGTGTCGTTGATGCGAACTTCCGCGTGCATGATTTTGCCGTCTGGAGCGTCGAAACGGCGGAGGGGTGTGGCGGCGAAAGTGTTTTTCAGGAAATCGATGACGCGCTGGGCGTTGTCCGCGACGATGTAGACGGAAACGGAATTGTAGGTTTCGGGTTTCCAGGTTGTGGTCATTGATGAACTCCGTTCTTTGATTCCTGGGCGGCCGCCGGGCGCGGAATTCGCGGCAGGCGGAAGCCTGGCGCTACTGTTCGTCGGGGCCGGAGAATTGGGAGAAGGCGTCGGGGGCGGCTTCTTCGAAGCGCGTCAGGCGGCTGCGGAAGACGAATTTTACCTTGTCGGTGGGGCCATTGCGTTGTTTCGCGATTAGGATGTCGGCCATGTCGCGCTCTTCGGGCGTGGCGTTGAGATTGAAGAAGTTGGGACGGTAGATGAACATGACCACATCGGCGTCCTGCTCGATGGCGCCGGATTCGCGGAGGTCGGAGAGTTGCGGGCCGCGCTCTTCGCGCTCCGGTGCGCGGGTGAGCTGGCTAAGGACGAGGACGGGGATCTGCAATTCCTTGGCGAGACCCTTGAGGCCGCGAGAAATGCTGGCGACTTCTTCCTGGCGGGAGCTGAAGCGGCCGCGGGCAGTGATGAGCTGGAGATAGTCGACGATGACGAGCGAGAGGCCTTTGTCGCGTTTCAGGCGGCGGGCCTTGGCGCCGATTTCGAGGACGCTGGTGGAACCGGCATCGTCCACCCAGAGCGGCGCGGAAGAGATGGTGCCGAGGGCTTCGGTCATGCGGCGCCAGTCTTCGCGGCTGAGGTGTCCGGAGCGGAATTTGTGCGCGTCCACCTGGGCGACGGAGGCGACCAGGCGCTGTAGCAGGGATTCCTTGGACATTTCGAGGCTGAAGAGAGCGCAGGGGAGACCGCTGCGGATGGAGATGTTCTCCGCGAGGTTCAGCGCGAGGGCGGTTTTTCCCTGCGAAGGGCGCGCGGCGAGAATGATTAGTTCGGAGGGTTGGAGGCCGGAAAGAAGCTTGTCCAGTTCGCCGTAGCCGGTGGAGATGCCAGTGACGCTCTTCCCTTCGCGGAAGATTTTTTCGAGGCGTTCGAAATTGTCGCGGACGATGTCTTTGACCGGGATGAGGCCGGCTTTGACGCGGTCTTCGGCGATCGCGAAAATGCTGGACTCGGCGTTATCGAGGATGGCGTCGGCGCCGTCTTCGCCTTCGAAGGCGCGCTGCTGGATGTTGTGCGTGGCGTGGATCAGGTTGCGCAGCATGGCTTTTTCTTTGACGATGCGCGCGTAGTGCTCGACGTTGGTGACGCGGGGCATGCCATCCACGAGGGAGGCAAGATACGGGGCGCCGCCGGAAGAATCGAGTTCGCTGCGGCGGTGAAGTTCTTCCGTGAGGGTGACGAGATCGATGGCCTGCTGGGCTTCGCCGAGGGCGATCATGCGGGTGAAGATGTTGCGGTGCTGGGGGATGAAGAAATCGTCAGGCTTCAGCGCTTCGATGGCGGTGTTGAGGGCGTTGTTGTCGAAGAGAATGGCGCCGAGGATGGAACGCTCCGCGTCGAGATTATTCGGAAGGGGGCGTTCGAGAGTGGAATCAGCGGGCATAGGGACAGTCATACCTTTCGCAATATGTTCGCTTTTCCTTCGCTATAGGTATCACGACTACCGCGGGAAGGCAAGTGAAGTTTTTTTTGCTCCGGCGGAAGACCCCTGAGCCGAAGTTCTGAGAGGCAGTGTGCGCGGAAGTCGCGCAGGCGTCAATTAGAGTGCCTGTGAATCGTGAGGATAATGTCGGAAAACTTATTTGAAAAGGTTTTCGATCGTGCCCATGGGGAGGAACAGGCGTCCCGGCACGCTCGGAAGTTCGAGGAACCCATATTTCTCATAAAAGGCAATAGCCGCATTATCAATCGCGTCCACGATCGTTCCCGCGGAAGCAACTTCTTTGCTGTGACGGAGGATCCGGTAGAGTGCGTCCATCAGAAGCATTTCTCCCAGGCCGCGCCCTCGATAGACGGTACTTACGGCCAAGCGCCCAATGAGCGTGGTCGGGACCATCGGATACTTCGGCAGTTTCTTCGCAATCTCATCAGAAAGACTCTCGAGCTGGACGGAGTATTGTGAAAGCGTATAGTACCCGGCGATTTCGGTGCCATTCGGGGTTAAAACAAAGGAAACAGCGGCGTGCTTCTTGAAATCCTGCCCCGCTTGTTTCTGAAGGTAGACATCCAGAGACTCGACACCGCAAGAAAACGCTGCCCGGTCGTGCTTGGCAGCGAGCGGCTCGATGGAGAATTTTGGTTTTTGCGCCGCGCCGGCCAACTACTTCCCCATCGTTTCTTTGTACCGCTTGGCGGCCGCACGCGCGGCTTTGGTGGGGGCAGGAGGATTCAGGATCGCTTTCACAAAAACATCGCGGGCGGAATCGTGCAGGGTCAAAAGTTCGAAATCCTTAATTGCTTCGGAGGCCGCCTGCTGGGCGCTGGCTACCACGAACTCGGTGACACTGAAGCCGCGCAAAGCCGCGGCACGGGCGATCAATCGCTTTTGCTCAGAGGTTACACGCGCTTCGAGGCGCTCTTCTTTTCGCGAACGCCGGTTAACGGTTGCCGCAAGCTTCATGACATCCTCCCTCGTCATCCACTGTACGGCGAATCACCGGACAAATCAAGGGTGAACGTACGACACATAGCCGTACAAGAAAAGACGGGCACGCTGGAGCGTGCCCGTGAAATGCGCGAGATAAAATGTCGAGGTTAGACTTCTTTTTCGACGTGGACTTTGATTTCGGCGGTGACGTCGCGGAAGACTCTGACGGTGACCGGAAATTCGCCGATGGACTTGATGGGATCGGCGAGCTGCACCTGGCGCTTGTCCACCTCGAAGCTCAGTTTCTTGAGGGCTTCGGCGATGTCGCCGGTGGTGACGGAGCCGAACATCTGATCGTTCTCGCCGGTCTTGCGCGCGAACTTGACGGACACGCCGCTAAGCAACTCAGCCTGCTTTTTCGCAGCATCGAGTTCCGTGGCAGTCTTCTTTGCCAGGGAACCACGAATGCGTTCAAGCGCCTTCATATTGCCCGCGGTCGCTTCGATGCCGATTTTGTTGGGCAGCAGGAAATTGCGGGCGTAGCCGGACTTGACGGTGACGACGTCGCCGCGATGGCCGAGTTTTTCTACGTCTTCTTGAAGAATGATCTGCATGACTCGCTCCTGAATTCTTTCGAAAACTTTGCCGATAATATCTTGGCGACCTGAAGGTCGCCGCTACATCGGGTGTCTTAAGAGGGCCGGGCGAGCCCGGCCCCTACAAAGTCTTGCTTCCTGGGCCGCACAGGCTAAGGCCTATGCTACCGGGGCCTTCGGGGCTTCGACGGCGCGGGGGGCCGACGCGCCGGCGGCGCTGCCTGCGAACGGCAACAGGGCAATGTTTCTTGCGCGCTTGATCGCTACGCCGAGCCAGCGCTGGTGACGGGCGCAGACGCCGGTCATGCGGCGCGGAAGAATCTTGCCGCGCTCCTGCACGAACTGCGAAAGAATGTCGGCGCGCTTGTAGTCGATGAAGTCCATCTTCTCGACACAGAACTTGCAGACTTTCTTTTTGCGGAAATACTGGCGCTTGCCGCGGCGCGGGCCGCCGGGACCGCCACCAGGACCTCCGGGGCCGCCTTCACGGCGTCCACCGCCTGGGCCACCTTCGCGGCGCGGGCCGGAGTGCGAGTGTCCGCCCTCACGGCGAGGGGGAGCGCCACCTTCACTGCGGTGCGCGGGAGCGGCGGGTGCGGCTGGTGCTGGTGCTGCGGGGGCATTGCCGCCTTCCGCGGCTGCAGGCGCCGGGGGAGGTGCGGCTTGCACTGGTTTCTGTTCCTCTGACATAACTTCCTACCTTTCCAATGTGGCAAATCAAAATTCGGTTCAGAACTGGCGGCGGGCTAAAGCCCGGCACCTACAAAACCCAAAGAGCAGGCGGCGTAAAGCCGCCCCTACATAGGGCACTAGGCGGCGCCGGCGGCTTGTTCGGCCGGGGGAACCGGTTGCGTGACGCGGCGCGGACGGCGTGCGGCGCGCTGCTCGCGCTTGTGCGAAAGCTTTTTCTGGCGCTTCAATTCTTCGTCGAGACGCACAGTCTGATACTTGATGATCGAGTCTTGCACGCCGAGGCGACGCTCGATCTCATGAACGAGTTCGCCGTGATTGGTACGCACCTGCTGGTAGACATAGATGCCCTCGCGGTGCTTGGCGACCTTGTAGGCGAGCTTGCGCGTGCCCCAGTGCTCGGTCTTTTCGATCTTGCCGCCCTTTTCGGCAACGGCATGTTCGATGGTGGTGAGGACCTTCTTGATTTCGTCTTCCGGTGTTGCCGGGCGGGCGATGAAAATCAGATCGTACAAACGTTCTTCCATGATGACCTCGTTTCTTCCTGTTCCGGGCGCTGGACCCGGGAAAATCGTTACGAATCTTGCTCAACATTAAGTTGAGATCCTTCGCCTATCCTTATCGGATAGGCTCAGGATGACAATTACTCAAATCCCGCTTGGCGACCTGAAGGTCGCCGCTACGTCTCTTCGGGCGGCGGGACCCGGCGGTTGTACTTGTTCATGGCGGCGGCGATTCCCTGGGTCAGAATCATTTCCACCGCGTCGCCTGCCATGGCTACCATTTCGGCAGCCACTTCCAGATCCGCTTTCTTCATCGGCCGCAAAACATAGGCCGCTAGATCGCTGACCGGATGATCGGGCCCGCAACCGAGCCGCAGCCTTGCAAATTCCTGCGTGCCGACGACGCTGGTGACTGACTTCGCGCCGTTGTGCGTTCCCGGGCTGCCGCGCTCGCCGACGCGAATCATGCCCCACGGCAGATCGCGCTCGTCGAAAATCGCCAGCAAATCCTCTGGGCCCAGTTCGTACTTTTCCAGCAGGTCGCGAACGCTGATCCCGCTGAGATTCATGTACGTCTGCGGCTTGGCAAGGATTGCTTCTTCCCCGGCCACTTTCCCGCGCCCTACCAGGGCCTTGCCTTCGGGCCGCTCGACGCGGATGGAAGCGCGATTCGCGATTTCATCCACGGTGAGAAAACCAAGATTATGCGGCGTCCACTGATATTCCGGGCCAGGATTGCCAAGGCCAACAATGAGCCGCATGATGTATGGCGCGTGCCGATCGGAAAAGAACTACTTCTTCTTTTCCTGCTTTTCGGCAGGCTTCGCGCCTTCCTCGCCTTCCTCGCCCTCGACTTCCTTCTTGCCCTTCTTGATGACTTCGGGCTCGGCCGGAGCGGTGGCCACCGCGGCTTCGACCGGCTTCTCTTCCTCGGCACGCAGGGTGACGACGTGAGAGAGAACCGTTTGCGGGTCGGTGAGCAGCTTGAGCTTGGCCGTGTTGATTGGAAGTTCACCAGCGCGCAAGCTCTGGTTCAAGGCGAGGCCGCTGACGTCCACCTTGAATTCGGTGGGGATGTCGGCGGGCAAGCATTCGACTTCCACTTCGCGGGTGACGACTTCATAGACGCCGCCCTGGACCTTCACGCCGGAAGGCTCGCCAAAGGTGTGCACTGGAACTTTCACCCTCATGCGCACGTCCATGGCGATGCGGAGCAGGTCCACGTGGAGCAGGTTGCCGGAGACGGGATCCACCTGCCAGTCTTTCACGATCGCTGGTTCCTGCCTGCCGCCGAGGTCCACTTGAAACAGGGTGTTGTGCCCGGTTTCGGAACGGAGAATAGCGGTGACCTGCTTGGTGTTGACAGCGAGTGCGAGCACCTCGCCCTTTCCGCCGTACAGCGTGGCGGGAACCTTTCCGGAAACGCGCAACCGCCGCGCTTCGTTTTTGCCCCGTGTGTCGCGGGGCGCGCCTTCAACAATGATCTGAGCCATAGCTTCTTTCCCTTATTGGATAACAGAGAGCAGCGATCAGATAACAGGAATCAGTAGTTGCCTCCTGTTATCTGTTCTCTATTTGCTGCTATCCCCTTTCAATTGGCGGCCTAAAGGCCGGCGACTACAAAATCCTCGGGGCGTAAAGCCGCCCCTACACTTAAATAAACAGCTCGCTGATCGAGGTTTCCTCGTGAATCGAACGAATGCCGCGGGCGAGCAGTTCCGCGACACTCAAAATTTTGATTTTCTTGACGCCCTTGGCGGCTTCGCAGAGTGGCACGGAATCCGTGGCCACCACTTCGGTGATCTTGGATTTCACGATGCGCTCGACGGCTGGCCCGGAAAACACGGCGTGGGTGCAGGCGGCGAAAACCTGGGTGGCGCCTTCGCGGATCAGCGCGTCGGCGGTTTTCACCAGCGTGCCAGCGGTGTCGATGATATCGTCGACAATCAATGTGCTGCGGCCTTTGACGTCACCGATGAGGTTCATTACTTCGGTTACATCCATGTCCACGCGGCGTTTGTCAACGATGGCCAGGGGCGCATCGAGTTTCTTCGCGAAGGCGCGGGCACGCTCCACACCACCCGCATCGGGGGAAACGACGGTGAGGTTCGGGAGCTTCATGTGGCGGAAATACTCGACCAGTACGGGCGAGCCGTACAAGTGATCCACCGGCACGTCGAAATAACCTTGAATCTGGGGCGCGTGCAAATCGAGCGTCAGAGCGCGGCTTGCGCCAGCGGTTTCGAGCAAGTCCGCAACCAGCTTGGCAGATATCGGAACGCGTGGCTTGTCTTTGCGATCTTGCCGCGCATAGCAGTAGTACGGGAGCACGGCGGTGATACGCCAGGCGGAAGCGCGCTTGAAAGCGTCGATCATGAGCAGCAACTCGAGCAGGTGGCTGTCCACCGGGAAGGAGCATGGCTGAACGACAAAGACATCGGCGCCGCGTACATTTTCGAGAATCTGAAAATAAATTTCACCATCGCTGAAGCGATCGAGCTTGGCTTTGCCCAGTGGCACGTCCAAATGTCCGCAGATGGCTTTGGCCAGAACCGGATTGGCCGTACCCGTGAAGATTTTGAAACGCTCGTCGGTCACTCGCTTCTCGCTGTGATCGCCGCTCTGCGGCGACACACTTCTTCGAACCGGAAAGTGCGGGCTTGGCGACCTGAAGGTCGCCGCTACATCAGGAGTTTTCAGAGTGCAGAGAGACGCTGAGGATCAACCGACAATCGCGCCATTTGACAACCGCGCATACCTGCTCCGCGAAATTGTTTCGCAGACGAAGGCCTGATCGTGCGGAAACCCGACAGCGGCTCGGCGCGCCTTAGCTGGGCTCGGGAAAACTCCAAACA